>Ga0153997_1000004_pt1 | contig 146576 bp, 120 predicted proteins | sample TSNC081MetaG_FD_104750 | JGI IMG/M metagenome (GOLD analysis project Ga0153997, IMG submission 104750) | Attine ant fungus gardens microbial communities from North Carolina, USA - TSNC081 MetaG | ecosystem: Host-associated > Fungi > Mycelium > Unclassified | place: USA: North Carolina, Lumber...
CTAGAGCCTCACTGAGATTCATCGTAGCTGCGGGAACATGATTACCAAGAATGGCTTGGCGAACGGGAGCTGTGCCACCAAAGAAAGCCGGCTTGAATTCGACATTGGCCAGACGGTTGAGCTCAAGCAGTGCTATGTGCTCAGAAGAACCAGAGGCTCCTGAAGTACCGATGACGATCCCCTGCGGAGCATCCTTTGCCGCTTTGATAAGTTCGGTAAGGGTCTGGAAAGGACTGCTTTTATGAACGACGAGGATGCCCGGATCATAAACGAGATTGGCGATGGTCTGGAAGTCGGACATGGCAAACTTTGCTTTGCCTTCAACCACAAGCGCATTGATTGCGGGAGCATTGATAAAGCCTATCGTATATCCGTCAGGCTTTGATCGCGCCAACTGTGTCCAACCGATTTCACCCCCGGCTCCCGGCTTGTTGATGATGGCGATCCGAGCTGAATTGAGGTGCTTTTCCATGAAACGGGCAATAGATCTGGCCGCAACATCAGTTCCACCACCCGGAGCAAAGGCTACAATCATTTCGATCGGTTTCTCGGGATAGGTCTGCGCCAGGGAATAAGCCGGGAAGCTAAACAACCCCGCCATGCTGCAAAGGGCAACTGTAAGGAACCTCAGCATGTAAACACCTCGCTTTGATACGTCTGTGCATGAAAAATGAACGTCAGCTCTTTCAGATTATTTCATATTAGCCAAACATCTAATAAAAAATAGCGTAATGCCTGCTTATCCCACAGGATCATGAGAATAACGAGCAGTTTAAGTTGCTTCTTGCCGATAAAGCAAAGAAAAACTTTTCTGTACTTCAAAACAAATATATCTCCGGCTACTACACCTTTGAAATAGCCGGTATCATTGACTATGCTAACGCCAGGCCTGCCTGAAGAAAGCCTGCACAAATTCCGGCATACGTTCCCTGTCGATATCTTCGACACCACGCACAATCTTGAACCCCGTGAGCTCGGGATCTTTCTGGCGTGCGAGGGTTGCCGTCAAACGCTCTACAACACCGGGGGCCTCATCAGTCAGTTGCATCGGGCGCATGAAAGAAACGAAAGGCCACCACCGGGCGACAATCCAGTGATCCGCAATCGTGACATCGGAGGCAAGAAGACCTGTCTCCTCCTCCAGCTCCCGCAACACACTGGTGTGTAGATCAACTCTTCCGTCGGGGAGGATGTCATGTCGATCCGGCGTGCCACCTGGAAAGTAGATGCGTCCGGCGTTAGCGGTATGATGCCCCATGACACCACAGATATATGCCCCATCTGCGCAACGCAAAGCAGCAGAAGCAAACCCGTTGCCAACGGTTCGATCGGGGCAGTCCGCTCTCAGCCATGCCAGAAAATCGGCGAAATACGTTTCAAAATAGTTCGCCTCGATAGCATCCTCTCCTTCGGAATATTCGCCGATCAGAAGAACACGTCCATTGAACAATTTCGGCTTCTCGGCGAGGCTCTCCCGCCAACGACGCTCAATCATATCCCGGTTTTCGTCTGCCCAGACCCAGCCTCGCTGTTTCAGAGTGGTTTTGAGCGTTTTGACAACGCGGATGGAAATATCGTCAATCACACCTGTAGTTCCCCGCGCCCTACAATGACTGCGTACCCGCCAATTTCAGCGAAATCCATTGCTCCCTGCTTCAATCTGATTTTCAAAGAAATTTCGCTTGGCCGCCCCATTTCGAAACCTTGTCCGATGGTGAATATATGATCGCCATCGCCCATGGGTTCGAACTGCATCAACGCGCCAGATAGCGCAGCAACAGCAGAACCTGTCGCCGGATCTTCGATGATTCCCCTGGCCAGACCGAACATTCTTGCACGGAATCGTTTTCCCGAAGGATCGCCATCCCGGCAATAGAGATAAGCCGCCGGATGATTGCTATCGCTGAAAACCTCATCGAAAGCGACACTGTTGGTTGTCGCCTTGGCCAGAGCTTCAAGCGAAGCTATCGGGACGAGATCGAAAGCGCTTCCGGCGCCATATCGGCTGGGCTCATGATTTTCGAACCCGATATCGCGCGGCTCCAACCCCAACGCCCAGGCGCATTCGGCCTTCGACTTTCCTTCCCCCCACCGTTGCGACAGACGTGGCAGGCGGAACTGGGCAAAACCAGCGTTTTCACTCTCAACACTCACCGCACAGTTGATGATGCCAACCTTTTCCAAAAGGCCAAAAGCAGCCTCGCCTGATCGTCCTTCGAGATCGAGAGACGCCAGCAGGAAGGCCGTACCGACCGTCGGATGACCGGCAAAGGGCAATTCGCGGGCCGGCGTGAAAATTCTCAATACCGCGCGCTGACGCTCCTCCTCGTCCGGCAGGACAAACACCGTTTCAGACAGGTTGAACTCATTGGCGATCGCCTGCATCGTGGCGTCATCGAGCCCCTGCGCATCGAGAATGACGGCCAGTGGATTGCCGGACAGTTTGCGATTTGTGAAAACATCCAGTGTGACGAAACGGCGTTTCATGGCGATCTTATATCTCCTCAACCGCGAAACGGTTACTCGGGTTGACGAACTCTTCCTGTGCAGCAACGGTGAGTATCTCGCGGGACCCGGCATCCTGCGTCTGCTTCAATAGGCCGTAGATAGAAGCCGCGGCCTCTTCGACTGCTACTCCGGCGGAACGACTGCGCATATAGTGCACGAAGAACAAAGCTGCGATGGCATCTCCTGCCCCGTTGACGCTGCAAGCAAGCTTCGGCGTGCGGACGCGCCAGAAACGGCCATCTTCGGCCGCCACCAGATCGACAGCGCTTTCAGGAGTTTCAGAAGTAGCCACAGATGTGACCAGAATCACCTTCGGCCCATCTTCGGACAAAGCCTTCACTGCATCCTTCAGATGATTGATGGTGCGAACATCACGCCCCGACAAAAATTCCAGTTCGAAGTGGTTCGGCGTTATGATATCGGCCTGGCGCACGGCCATATCGCGCATGAATTCGGGGATGCCGGGCCGCACGAAAATACCCCGTCCGACATCACCGATAACCGGATCGCAACAATATAACGCCTCGGGATTGACTCTACGAACTCGCTCAACAGCAGCGAGGATGGCAGTGCCGATATCGGCACTGCCCATATAACCGGACAAGACCCCGTCGCATTTGCCCAACACACCGCGCTCATCAATACCATCCAGCAGTTCTTCAATAGACGGCCCGTCGAATACCCGCCCTTTCCAGGCGCCGTATCCGGTGTGGTTCGAGAACTGAACCGTATGAATTGGCCATACATCGACACCGAGGCGTTGCATCGGAAAAACCGCCGACGCATTTCCGACATGCCCGTAAGCCACGTGTGATTGTATGGACAGGATATTCATGGAAAAACTCACATCTCTAAAGTTTGACCCGGAGGACCGACAGAAAACGTGAAAAAATTTACGCTCAATGTTCGTAAACATCTACCGGTGCATCATGTTAATATCGTCATTTCCCGGAAAAATCTGTTCCGGGGCTTAAACTCTCGCTTTATAGCAGGTATCTCCGGCTCGATATGTCTTCCAGGCTTCCCAAGAATCGGGCGTGTCTCTAACTGCCGCTTTCACTTACTCCAGGGCTCCCATGAACTTTCAAACAATGATCGATGCCGTGGTTTTGTTTGTTCAAGAGCATCAGGCATGGGCGCCGCTGATCTGCGGCTTACTGGCATTTGGTGAATCCCTGGCAGTCATCTCATTGATTGTGCCGGCAACCGGCATTCTGCTCGCAGTCGGGGTACTGATAGGAACAGCCGGCCTCGACTTCTGGTCAATTGTTGCCGCGTCGGCTGTTGGAGCGATGCTGGGAGATTGGGTTTCTTATGCACTTGCCCGCCACTACAATTATGCTGTGTTCAAGATCTGGCCATTGTCCCGCCACCCTGAAATGGTGGAACGCGGTGAGAACTTCGTGCGCAAATACGGCATTCTGGCAATTTTCTTCGGACGTTTCTTTGGGCCTTTTCGCGCTGTCGTCCCGTTATTTGCCGGTATATTCGCAATGCCTCTCATTCCGTTTCAGATAGCAAATATAGCATCCGCCATCGTCTGGGCCTTCGGTATCCTTGCCCCCGGCACCGGGCTGGCCTGGTTCATGAACTGGTAACAAAAAACCGCCGCGCTCTATGCGCGACGGCTTCGAAAAGCAAAGATTGCTGGTCGGCTCAGTTCTTTGACTTGTCGACCAGAGCCTTTTCCTTGATCCACGGCATCATGGCACGCAGGCGCTCACCGACTTCCTCGATCTGATGGGCGTTGTTGCGAATCCGGGTCGCCTTGAACGAAGTCTGGTTGACCTTATTTTCCAACATCCAGTCACGCGTGAACTTGCCGGACTGGATGTCTTGCAGAACCCGCTTCATCTCCGCCTTGGTATCGGGGGTGATGATGCGCGGACCGGTGACATACTCTCCATATTCGGCAGTGTTGGAGATTGAATAGTTCATGTTGGCGATACCGCCTTCATAAATCAGGTCAACGATCAGCTTCACTTCGTGCAGGCATTCGAAATAAGCCATTTCCGGCTCATAGCCGGCTTCGACCAGCGTTTCGAACCCGGCGCGGATCAGCTCGACGAGGCCACCACAAAGCACTGCCTGCTCACCGAACAGGTCGGTCTCACATTCTTCCTTGAACGTGGTCTCGATGATACCGGCGCGACCACCACCGATACCCGAAGCATAAGACAGACCAAGATCATGAGCATTGCCGGAAGCATCGCGCCAGATGGCGATCAGGGTCGGCACACCACCACCACGCTGATACTCGGAGCGAACGGTGTGGCCCGGACCTTTCGGAGCGACCATCAGCACGTCGAGATCGGCGCGCGGCTCGATCAGATTGAAATGGACATTGAGGCCATGAGCGAACATGAGGGCTGCGCCCTGCTTCATGTTCTCATGCAGATGCTCATTATAGATATCGGCCTGGAGCTCATCCGGGGTCAGCATCATGACGATATCGGCCTGTTTGGCGGCTTCCGCCACTTCCATGACCTTCAGACCTTCCTTCTCCGCTTTGGCGGCGGAAGAGGATCCCTTACGCAGGGCAATGATTACGTCTTTCGCTCCGGAATCGCGCAGGTTAAGCGCATGCGCATGTCCCTGGCTGCCATAGCCGACGATAACAACCTTCTTGCCCTTGACGAGATTGATATCAGCGTCGCGATCATAATAGACGCGCATGTTCTTGAACCCTTTTTATTATGGGAGCGCCGCCCCCGTCAGTCGATTTACACGCCGGAACAAACTCTGGCGCAATGAATGTTCTTTTCCCAACCGCTTTTAGCAAACAAAACTGCGCAAACAAGAGCATATTTGTCATAAACGCCACATCGCGGAAAGTGTGGCATTTGTCCCACGGCGGTTCCGCCGTCGAATTTCACGAAACTTGCAATGCCGGCAAAATTTTCCTGCGCAAGTCAGCTCGCTTTGACTTCAAGCCGTGGCATTTCCAGCGCGCCATTGGCTCCTAGAGCCCCACGGGCCATTGCTGCAATTCCGGTTCGGGACACTTCTACCAGTCCCACGGCAGTCATCAGCCTGATAAACCGTTCAATATCATCGGTGTTGCCCGTCAGTTCAAATATGAACGATGTCAGGGTCACATCGAGTGTCCTCGCGCCAAACGCGGAAGCCAGGCGCATCGCCTCAACACGATCATCGCTGTGGCCCACCACCTTGACCAGACACAATTCCCGCTCGACGGTTTCACCACTCAAAGTCAGGTCGATCACTTTATGGACGGGCACCAAACGTCCGAGCTGACGTTTGATCTGCTCGATAATGGCCCTAGTACCAGTGGTGACGATGGTAATCCGCGAGATGTGACTTTCGTGTTCCGTCTCGGTAACCGTCAAGCTCTCGATGTTGTAACCACGCCCGGAAAACATTCCGGAAATGCGCGCCAGAACTCCGGGCTCGTTATCGACGATAACCGCCAGAGTATGCCTGTTGACCGGCTCCTGAAAAGGAGGCTCAGGGTAATGGGTGTTCATAGCGTTCATGGCGTTCTTCCGGTTTAAGTTATTGACGCGGGGGCTTTGCGCAAAATATCACTCGGTTCATCATCGACTTCATCGGCGGAAACAATCCAGGGTTCCTGCAATGCGGCGGCCAGCCATGCCTGATAGGAAGGAAGGGCAAGAACCGCATCCATGTACCGGCGGGTATCACCGGCGACAGGTATCCCGTAGGTATCCAGTCTTGTCACAACAGGCGCGTACATGGCATCGGCGGCAGAGAATTCTCCAAACAGAAACGAGCCGGCAGCGCCAAACGCCTCACGCGCGTTTCGAAACAACTCCTCGATACGTGCGACATCACGGGCAACGTCAGCACCACGGTCCCGATAGGCAAAGCGTTTGCCGAGATTCATGGGGCAGGCTGCGCGCAGAGCATGGAAGCCCGCATGCATTTCACAAACGATTGCCCGCGCATGGGCACGCGCATGAAGGGCACGCGGCCAGACTTTCATATCCCAGGCATCCGCGACGTATTCCATGATCGCAATGCTTTCCCAGACAGTGATTTCCCCGTCTAGAAGCACCGGAACCCGCCCCGCTCCCGAATACTTTGCTATTTCCGCCTTTGTATGCGGCGTGTCGAGCGGAACGATCACCTCTTCGAAATCCGCTCCGAGCTGCCGCAGCAGAAGCCACGGCCGCAACGACCAGGACGAATAGCATTTATTACCAATGACAAGTGTCGGCATGGATTCTCTCCGGTCTTCCGATGCTGTCGGAAAACTGCTTTACACCATCAGACCAGTTTCTTTCCTGCCGCATCGATGACTGAACCGATATCCTTGACGGCATCGCCCATGAGCATCTCGTTATGCGCCTTGCCTGACGGGATCATCGGGAAACAGTTTTCTTCCTGATCAACGATACAATCAAAGATCACCGGTTTGTTGGTGTCGATCATTCGCATGATCGCCGCATCGAGATCCGCCGGGTTATCGCAACGAATTCCCACCCCGCCGAAAGCTTCCGCAAGCTTTACGAAATCCGGCAGCGATTCCGAGTAGCTCTGGGAGTAACGTCCGCCATGGAGCAATTGCTGCCATTGACGCACCATACCCATATAGCTGTTGTTAAGGACAAATATCTTCACGGGCAGCCTGAACTGCACAGCGGTCGCTATTTCCTGAATGTTCATCAGAATGGAGGCGTCACCCGCGATATCAATCACCAGAGCCTGCGGATGGGCCATCTGGACCCCGACAGCGGCCGGAAGTCCATATCCCATGGTCCCAAGTCCGCCGGATGTCATGAAGCGGTTCGGTTTTTCAAATTTGTAGAACTGCGCCGCCCACATCTGGTGTTGACCCACTTCGGTCGTGATGTAGGTATCCCTGTCCTTGGTCAGTTCGTACAGACGCTGTAAAGCGTATTGCGGTTTGATGACATCAGCCGAGTTACGATATGCAAGGCAGTCACGTGTACGCCAGAGATCGATTTTCTCCTGCCACGGACGCAGAGCCCCTTTGTTCGGCTTGGGCGTCTTTTCCTTCCACAGCCGCACCATCTCCTCAAGTACATTGGCGCAATCGCCGAGGATCGGGATATCGACGTGGACGTTCTTGTTGATGGAGGAGGGATCGATATCGATGTGAATCTTCTTCGAACCCGGCGAAAACGCATCGAGCCTGCCGGTGATGCGATCGTCGAAACGAGCGCCAACTGCAATCATCACATCGCATTCGTGCATCGCGAGATTGGCTTCATAAGTGCCGTGCATCCCCAGCATGCCAAGGAACTGCGGGTCTGACGCCGGAAAGGCTCCCAATCCCATCAGGGTCGACGTCACCGGGAAACCTGTGAGGTGAGCGAGTTCCCGTAGCAGTTCCGAAGCTCTCGGCCCTGAATTGATCACGCCGCCGCCGGTATAAAAAACCGGGCGTTTCGCATTAGCCATCAATTCGATAGCGGCTGCAATCCGGCGATCATCTCCCCTCAGATTCGGCTTGTAGGTCCTGTGCTGGTTATTGTCCGGACGGGTATAAACGCCTTCCGCAAACTGAACGTCCTTCGGCAGATCGATAACGACCGGCCCCGGACGTCCATTGGCAGCGACATAGAATGCTTCGTGAAGAACTCTTGGCAGATCTTCAATCTTCTTCACGAGGTAGTTGTGTTTGGTGCAATGGCGCGTCACTCCGACGGTATCGCATTCCTGAAAAGCATCCGTGCCGATCAGATGTGTCGGCACCTGGCCCGTCAGGCAGACGATCGGGATGGAGTCGAGCATGGCATCAGCAAGTCCGGTAACGGCATTGGTTGCACCGGGGCCTGAGGTCACCAACACGCAACCGACCTTTCCGGTAGACCGCGCATAACCTTCGGCTGCGTGAACTGCTCCCTGTTCGTGACGCACCAGCACGTGGCGAATTTTATTCTGCTGGAAAAGCTCGTCATATATCGGAAGAACAGCACCGCCCGGATATCCAAAGATCACTTCAACACCTTGATCATGCAAGGCTTCTATTACCATCTCGGCACCGGTCATCGTCTCGCTCATCGTTCCGCTCCGCTCACCTGTTGCTGTCCGTCTTCGTTGTCCTATACCTGCCAAATCAACTGATTTAGGCAATAAAAAAGGCCCCGAAAGGGACCTGTGCGCCACCGCCAGAGTTACGGGGGACTATCCCCGCTCCGTCGATGGCGCCATAATTACGATAATAAGAGTGCGCATTTCTGCTGCCCCGAGACCAAAAGTTACGTCGGAACCTACCTTCAAGCAGGAAAATGGTCAAGCGAAAATGGAAAAATTTGAATCAAGTTTTTTGACCCTGCCCTGATCACCCGTTCTCCAGCATTTGCCGCGCCACTTCCTCTACGGCTTTTTCCAGACTAACCCAAGTCCAGTCATTCATCTGATGACGAAACCATGTAAACTGCCGTTTGGCGTAACGCCGCGTATCCGCCTGTCCGCGCACGATGGCTTCTTCCCGGGAGATTCTACCTTCGAGATGGTCTATCAGACCGGGTACGCCATGTGCGCGCATCACCGGCAGCAAGGGGGCCAGGCGCCGTTCGTGCAGTGCCTCGACCTCTTCCAGCGCTCCTGACTCCATCATGAGTTCAAAGCGCTTATTAATTCGCTGCCGCAATTCTTCACGATCAGCATCTATAAATACCTGCGACATCATGACACCCGCGAGCGGGCCAGGCTCCCTTTCATCATGAAAAGACACCAGCGGCCTCCCGGTCGCTTCAAATACTTCGAGCGCCCTTTGCACACGCAGTCCATCCGAGGGCCTCAGTCTGGCCGCGCCAACGGGGTCGCGTTCCGCCAACCGTATATGGAGAGCTTCAGGGGTGATTTCCGTTGCAAGGGAGCGAACTGCCAAACGCACTTCATCCGGAACCGGAGGTACATTAGAGAGACCTTCAATCAATGCCTTGAAATATAAACCGGTACCTCCGACGATAATTGGCAACAGCCCATTTGTTTGCACCTTCTCCAAAGCAACAGCCACGTCCTTGAGATAATGGCCGACCGAGTAGTTCACGCCGCCATCGACATGCCCGTAGAGAATATGCTCGACACCCTCCTGCTCATCCTGGCTCGGACGCGCGGTAATGATGGAGAGATCCTCATAGACCTGCATTGAATCGGCATTTATCACCACACCATTGAAGGTTTTTGCAAGCTTTACCGCAGTTGCGGACTTGCCTGATGCGGTCGGCCCTGCAATGAGAATAGCGTCGATTTTCGTTTTCGTCATTGGTTCAACCGACAGGCAGCCTTCTATGAACTTCGTCGCCACATTGATATCCGGTCCCGACACTAAAGTCATGACCGATGCGCTTCTTCAACATGTGCAGCAGAAGATGGGCAATGTCCAAGCATCGCGATGGCTGGCTCATGGCATCGCCGCAGACATCCTGTTCGCATCAGATGCGTCGGCGGAAGTCGAGAACGATATTCGGCGCGCCCTCGATGAAGCTCCTGTCGACGTCATCGTCCAGGAAGCTGCAACGCGACGCAAGAAGCTTTTTCTGGCCGACATGGATTCAACGATGATCGGCCAGGAATGCATCGACGAATTGGCCGATTACGTCGGCCTGAAGGAAAAGGTTGCCGGTATCACCGAACGCGCCATGCGAGGCGAAATTGCCTTCGAACCGGCGCTTCGCGAACGGGTCGGACTCTTGAAGGGGTTACCGGTCTCGGTCGTTGACGAAATCGTCGCCAAGCGCCTGACCCTCACACCGGGAGGCAGCGCCCTGGTGCGCACGATGCGTGCAAATGGCGGCTATACCTGTCTCGTTTCGGGCGGCTTCACGCTTTTCACGAGCCGCATCGCGGCCATCATCGGCTTTAATGAGCACCGTTCCAATGAACTGATTGTCGATGGTGACGTTCTGAACGGTACCGTCACCGAGCCGATTCTTGGCAAAGAAGCCAAACTTGCTTCCCTTATTGAGCTGCGCAGCAAGCTCGATCTCGCCCACCATGAGACTATAGCCGTTGGCGACGGGGCCAATGACCTCGCCATGCTGGAAGAAGCAGGTATCGGTATTGCCTTCCGGGCGAAGCCCGCGGTTGCTGCCGCAGCTCATGCCCGGGTGGAACACAGCGACCTTACTGCCCTGCTCTATTGCCAGGGGTACCGCGCTGAAGACATCCGTCACAGCTAGAAGCCAACGCGCGGCAAAATCATAGCGCTTTCTCCCGCCGGAGCAGCGAGCGCTTGCGTTCGACACCCCACCGGTAACCAGATAGACCGCCGTCATTTCTGACAACGCGGTGGCAGGGGATCGCCACCGCTAACGTATTGGCCGCGCAGGCGCGTGCGACGGCACGCACAGATGTCGGTGCGCCTATCCGCTCGGCGATATCGCTATAACTGGCGGTCTCACCAACAGGAATTGTCCGTAGCGCCTGCCATACGCGCTGCTGGAATGCGGTGCCACGCACATCAAGTGGCAGATCAAGTCCGATCGCTGGTGCCTCTACGAAGCCGACAACCTTTGCAACCATGGCTTCGAAACCACTTTCGCCCCCAAGAAGCTCCGCTTTGGGGAACTGGTCCTGCAAGTTCCTGACAAGAGTTTCCGGATCATCGCCCAGCAGAATGGCACAAACGCCCTTTTCGCTGCATGCGACCAGAAGCGCGCCAAGAGTGCTCTCAGCAACAGCAAACCTGATGTCCATACTTTTACCACCCGCGCGAAATACCGAAGGCATCATTCCCAGAACTTCGTTCGAAGTCTCATAAAAGCGCCCGTTGGAATTGAAGCCAGCATCATAAATAGCTGATGTGACGGTATTATTCCCCTTCACCAACTCGCTGCGAACTCGTTTTGCGCGATGTGCGGTTGCGTAAGCCCTTGGCGTGAGACCGGTTGTCGCTTTAAAAATTCGATGGAAATAAAACGGGCTCATGGAAGCTTCCTGAGCCAGCCTTGCAAGAGCAGGAACTTCATCAGCCATCTCGATCATACGACAGATATTGGCGACAACAGCTGCATGCCTCTCTGCAACAGGCAGCTCCCCGGGCTTGCATCGCAGGCAAGGGCGAAACCCTGCCTTTTCGGCATCTTCACAACTCGCATGGAACCGGACATGCTCGGGTCTTGCCAGACGAGAGGGGCAGGACGGACGACAAAAGACGCCTGTCGTCGCAACTGAATAGTAGAACCTGCCATCTGCCCCGGCATCCCGCTCTACCACGGCCCGCCATCTCGGGTCCTGTTCGATTGTCCTTGCAATCTGCTTTGAATCATCAAGCATGGCTTTTCCTCACATTTTCATTTTATCTTGAACCTGACATCCTGTCCCGAAGCAAAACGCTTGTCGGACAGGGACAATGTTCAATCATAATGCCCTCCTGTTCCTTTCCCGGCACTCCGTGTCTTGCTTTCAAATCCGGTTTTATCTCCGAACGAAAACATAACTACTGTCGGAGCAGTCACGAAAAAGGGGCGGTCGCCCGCCCCTTCTGTCTAAAGCAATGTCAACTCAAGTTATTTGATAGTGACGGCAACAAAACGTACTTCGCCTTGCGGACTCGACAGAAGAAGCAGGGCCGATTTCCGCCCATCCTTCTTGAGCGCGTCAACCCGCTTGGTCACGTCAGCCGGGCTGGAAACAACTTCCTGGCCGACCTCAACCAGCACATCACCGGGGCGGATCGGCTTTTCCGCTGCTGCGGAATCGGGATCGATCCGGGTTATGACGACGCCCTTGACGCTATCCTTGATGTTGAAACGGCGACGCACTTCATCTGTGAGAGAGGAAAGGTCGAGACCGAGTGCGCTATTCACTTCCGGCTTGGCTGGCTCGCTCTTGTCAGCGTTCGCGACCTTTTCACCATCTTCAAGGCGGCCGAGAGTGACACTCTTCGTCACCTCTTTACCCTTGCGCATGACAACAACGTCGACGGTTTTTCCGACAGGCGTTGCCGCAACTACACGCGGCAGATCGCGGGTTTCCTTGATGTCCTTGCCATCGAAACGGATGATGACATCGCCAACCTCAAGACCGGCAGGTTTGGCAGGGCCCTTGTCATCGATGCCCGCAATGAGGGCTCCATGCGGCTGGACAAGACCAAGTGCTTCTGCCGTTGTTTCATCGACATTCTGAATGCGTACACCGAGCCAGCCACGACGGGTCTCGCCAAATTCACGCAACTGGTTGACGACGCCCACCGCCTGTGCGGTCGGGACAGCAAAACCAATGCCTACTGAACCACCCGACGGTGAAAGGATTGCGGTGTTGATACCAATGACTTCTCCATCCATGTTGAACAGCGGTCCGCCGGAATTACCCCGGTTGATGGCTGCGTCAGTCTGAATGTAGTCATCATAAACGCCTGCACCGATGTCCCGGCCACGGGCGGAAACGATACCGGCGGAGACAGAGCCACCAAGACCAAACGGATTACCGATGGCGATGACCCAGTCACCCGGACGCATCTTGTCGGAATCACCGAACTTGACCGCGACAAGCGGCTTCTCCGGCTTGACGCGGAGCACGGCCAGATCGACTTTTGCATCCTTGCCGATGATTTCAGCCTTCAGGCGGGTACCATCCTGAAAAATCACGGTAATGTCGTTGGCGTCACCGATAACGTGATTATTGGTGACCACGATTCCCGATGCGTCGACCACAAAGCCGGAACCAAGCGAGTTCGAACGGCGGGGACGCATGTTCTCGCCCTGTCCGCGACGCTTGAAGAACTCCTCAAACAGATCATCGAACGGCGTGCCTTGCGGCAATTGCGGAACAACGCGGTTCTTCGCCTCAACTGTCGTCGAAGCCGAGATATTCACCACTGCCGGCATCACCTTCTCGGAAAGATCGGCAAACGATTCAGGTGCGGAACGTGCATGTGAGGGAACGGATCCCACCACAAGAAAAACGGCGAGAACGCCCACTGCCAGTCGTTTGGCAAGCAGACCGGCCGGTCGTGCTGAAAGGGTCAAAAATTGATTCATCTGCGATCCTTCACTCTAGCAGAGTCATTTTCTGGTCTTACGGTCGGCAATTTTGCGTCCGCATAACTAAAATCATGTTTCGCGCCCGCCCGAATGGGGGCTTGAATCACCACAAGCGCTACTGTCGCTCTTAAACTGCGATACCGTCAAAGGAGCAAGTTAAAGAGCTGTAATGTTTCCTGTCATCACCTTAGCGCCGAATGCGGCAGAAACAGGAACAAAAGTTAAAATCGCTCACAAAAACCAGGTTCTCACTATGTAAACCACGATGAGACCGATGATAGCCGACACGATTCCGATCATGCGGACCTGATCGGACGGTGCGCGCGCCACTTCATACATGGCGCGCCGCGCACCATTCGGAAAAGCCGCAAACAAAATGCCCTCGACCACGAGAACGAGGCCGAGGGCTGTGAACAAATCGGTCATAACCGAACAACCGTTCGCTTATGGCTGCGTTGGTGCCGGCGGCTTTGCCACCACGGGAGAAGCTGTTCCCTGGCTGGCGGGATTCAGGCGTTTGCCGGTCGGGTCGCGGAAGTAGCGGAAGAAGTCCGAAGTGGGGCTCAGGACAAAATTGGTTTTGTCCTCGAGAAGACCGGCTTCATAAGCCTGCATCGACCGCATGAACGTAAAGAACTCCGGATCCTGCTTGAATGCCTCAGCCAGAATGCGGTTCTTCTCGCCGTCGCCCTGACCTCTCAGGGACTGAGATTGCCTGTTGGCTTCGGCGACGATGACAGTGGCTTCCCTCTGCGCTTTCGCGCGGATGATCTGGGCAGCCTGATCACCCTGGGCGCGGATATCTGCTGCCTCACGCTGACGTTCGGAGATCATGCGGTTAAACACCGCCTCGCTGTTCGTCGCCGGAAGGTCCACGCGGGTCAGGCGCATGTCAACGATCCTGACGCCGATGCTGACAGCCTCTTCCTTCATCTGCTCCTGAATCTGCCGCATCAGGTTGGCACGGTTGGTCCGCACGATCGCGTCCCTCGTCGAGCTCGCCAGAATATGACGCATCGACGAGTTGGCAAAACCGGTAAGCAGGTACCTTGCCCGTTCCATGTTGGTTGCGCCCTGCAAGAAGCGTAGCGGATCAACAATCTGGAAGCGAACGAAAGCATCAACCTCAAGGTTCTGCCGATCAGTCGACAGAATCGTCTGCAGCGGCAGATCAAGATCGAGAATCCGCTTGTCGAAATAAACCACGTTGTCGACGAACGGCAGCTTGAAATGCAGGCCCGGCGTCGAAACCGCGCCTCGCACCGAACCGAACCGAAGCACAAGTGCGTATTGGGTCTGAGACACGATAAAGGTGGCCGTAAGACCGACAACTGCAATGGCGGCTACGATGAGAAGAGCTGCTGCACGTAAAGTGTTTTTATTCATCTGCGTCGCTCCTCACTTTGCGCCTGTTTGGGCCAGCGGCAGGAAGGGAAGGACGCCTGGGCCTTGATTCTGATCGATGATCGTCTTGTTCGACCCCTTGAAGACACGCTCCATGGTCTCGAGGAAGATGCGTTCACGGATGATTTCCGGAGAAGCGCTGTAAGCAGCATAAACATCGGAGAAATAAGCCGCCTGACCGGTAGCTTCCGCGGTTACCTGAGACCTGTAGGCCTCAGCCTGCTGCACCATCTCAGCTGCCGCGCCACGAGCTTTCGGCAGAATCTGACTGGCGTCGCGCTCTGCAAGGTTCTGCGCACGAACGGCGTCCTGCTGAGCTGCGTTCACGTCAAGGAACGCTGCCCTAACCTGGGCCGGAGGCACGGCTGCCTGCATCTGAACGTTGCGGATCAGTACACCTGCTCCATAACTCTCAAGTGTCTGCTGCACGATTTCCTGAACCTGTGCCGCGACAATTGTCTGGTCGGTGGTAATGACCGCCTGGATGTTCGAACGACCGATCACCTCACGCATGGCGCTTTCTGCCACAACCTTGATGGTATTGGCCGGATTCTCGAGCACAAAGGCGAATTTGTCGACATTGGCCGAGTCTATCTGCCACACGACATAAAATGACACGTCGACGATATTCTCGTCACCGGTCAGCATCAGGCTTTCGCGAAGCGGATCGCCCTGTGCCTGTCTCGACGTTGAAGCAAAACCGATTTCGATACGGCGTTGCGCCGTAACGTCGAATTTCAGGACCTGACCAATCGGATACGGAAGATTGTAGCGCAGGCCATCACCGGTGGAGCCGGTGTAGCGGCCAAAAATCATATTCACGCCCATTTCGTTTGGGCGCACGATGTAAAAGCCCGTCAGCAACCAGACGATAACTGCACCGAGAACCAGGGCCAGCGCGCCCTTACCTCCAAATGAGGTCGTTCCGCCGCCGCCACCGCCGCCGCCGCCGGAAAAAATATTCTTCAGCCGGTCCTGGCCCTGACGAAGAAGATCATCAAGATTGGGGGGCTTGCCGCCTCCACCACCACCTTGTCCACCGGATCCCCAAGGATTGCCGCCGTTCCCGCCGCTTCCTCCTGATCCACCACCTTTTTGGCCCCAGGGACCGCCGTTTTGGTTACTCCAAGGCATCTATCGCCGTTCCTCATTGGTTTTGGGCGTCCCCGCACGGGGCTCCGTGCTGGAAACGCCATAGCCAGAAAATCACACGAAAGGTTCGCCGATACCGGGTATCACCTCTCGTGGAACAACCCTTCAATTCAGTAACAAGCTTTGTCGTAGGTTAGTACGGCACCTGTCAAGGCTTGGCGGTTCCACACCAAGTGGGAATGCGCACTTCAAACGTCAAGTTTCAGGGAACGTTTTTACGTTCCAGCCCAACGAACGTATACGCATATTCGTTTTCTCCACCCGCTGGATGCGCTTCGCGAGAACGCTCATAAAAATCTTCGTGAGCAAAAAAGGGGAAGTATGTATCCCCATCAGGCGAGACATGAACCTCCGTCATGTGGATGAACCTGACCTGCGGCAAGGCAAGCGCATATATTTCCGCCCCCCCCACGATCGCAATTTCATCCGCATTCATTTCGATGGCAGCCTTATTGGCTTCTGCGAGGGCGTCATCCCAGGTTCCTGCACTTCTGACACCGATCTTCCCAGCTTCGGAAGCAAAGGACTTGTCCCTCGTCAGCACGATCGTCGTGCGTCCCGGCAAAGGCTTACCTATGGATTGAAAAGTTTTACGCCCCATGATGATCGGCTTGCCCCAGGTCAGGTCGCGAAAATGGCGCAGATCGCTCTTTAGCCGCCAGAGCAGCCGATTATCACCACCAATGACGCCATTATCGGCAACAGCAACGACGATGGAGAGGGGCAAGGTCATGGATTATCCCGCGAAAGAAACAAGAACAGCCTTTAAGCAGATACGACAGAGCCTGTCATTCCCTCTCAACGGCTTAGCGCCAACCGAAAAGCAAAAGGCCTCCGAGAACGATTGAAGTGTTCATTCCAGCATGAAGCGCCATCGACAAAGCGACATTACCACTTTTACTGCGAGCATAGCCGAGGAAGAAACCACCCGGGATCATCGCAATGACATAGCCGATTCCATGTTCGATATGGAAAAGTGCAAATGCGAGAGACGACCAGACAAGAGCAGGGATGAAACCTGCGAACCGTTCTATTCGAGTGTAAAGAAAGCCTCTGAAAACAAGCTCCTCGAACACCGGAGCAAGGACAATCGCATTCAAAGCGCCGAATGCACTTGCCTCCCGCTGAGAACTCGTTAGTTCTTCAGCCGTGATGAAAAGCCCGGAAAACAGCACACCCGTTTCAATAATCTGCAGAACTACCGCGGCGAACACGAAGATGGCGGTAACGCGATCAAAGCGTAAGGGGCCGAATGCCAGGGCTACAGGAACCGGCTGTTCCCGCAACAATCGAACCAGCCCGTAAAGCACTGTTCCCATAGCGACGAAATAGAACGTCTCCGCCACATCGCTTCTGACAATATTCCCCGAGAGATAACAGATGCCCGGATACGCGACCGCAAGCATCGCATAGGCGGCTGTGACGACAACGCCCGCCAGCAGGAGAGAAAAACCGATCTGTCGATGTGTCTCTGTCATATAGCGATTGGAGCTTTAATTCCCGGATGCGGGTCATAACCCTCAATGGCGATATCATCGAATGTGAAGTCAAACAGCGACGTCACGGCCGGGTTGAGTTTCAGTTTCGGCAGCGCACGAAAATCACGACTCAATTGCAGTTTCGTCTGCTCGATGTGGTTGAGATAGAGGTGTGCGTCACCGAAAGAATGGACGAAATCGCCAACTTCCAGTCCCGTCGCCTGCGCCATCATATGGGTCAGAAGCGCATAGGACGCGATGTTGAACGGTACGCCAAGAAACACATCAGCGGAGCGTTGATAGAGCTGGCAGGACAGTTTTCCATCCGCAACATAGAACTGGAACAGGCAATGGCACGGAGCCAGCGCCATCCTGTCGAGATCGGCCGGGTTCCATGCCGAGACGACAAGACGCCGCGAATCCGGATTGCGGCGTATCTCATCCACGACCCAGGAAATCTGATCAACGACCCCGCCATCGGGCTTTGCCCATGATCGCCATTGCTTGCCGTAGACGGGACCGAGGTCACCGTTGGCATCCGCCCATTCGTCCCAGATGGTGACACCGTTTTCCTTGAGATAGTGAATATTGGTATCACCCTTGAGGAACCACAACAGCTCATGGATGATTGAGCGCAAATGCAGTTTCTTGGTCGTGACCAGCGGGAATCCCAGGCTCAAGTCGAACCGCATCTGATGCCCGAACACCGAAATCGTACCGGTTCCGGTGCGATCGGTCTTTTCGGCACCTTCATTCAAAATGCGGCTGAGAAGGTCGTGGTACTGGCGCATGAGCGTTTTTTCTCAAGAAAAATGATTACGAATCGCGAAGAGTGGAAATTGCACACTCTATGGCATAAAATCGCATTCAGCGCGACCGCAGAGCCATGTTTTCCAGGCTACCAACGTAGAGTGACCCCGCGCAGTTGTTCAACCCTCACCTCATTCAACCTTTCGCTCTTCCCTTCCTGTCGAGCCGCGCTTATATTGAGGATGCCGGATCTTCGGAACCGGCTATGGCGATAAACGGTCATCGTAATAAACCTATCGGACCCGGGGGCGGTACCCGGCGCCTCCACCAAAGCCCGCAGCGAATTATGCGCTGCGGTTTTTGGCGGGGGCGAAATAGGATCGACGAGGGCATAAAGGGTGAACTTTCGCTCGGCATGGTACCACCGTTATCGGGCTACTCAATAGTTGCAAATGACAACTATGCTCCGGTGGCAGTGGCTGCGTAAGCGGTCCCTAATACCGAATCAAAGTCCTGGCGGTTAGCACTGTCAGGCGGGGCTCGGAGGTGCCTGGCAACAGAAACCTCCACTTAATTCTGGCTGGGATATATTGACTGATGGTCAAGGACTTAATTCGCTACGATCTTCTCGTTCAAGACGCTTTGAAGGGAGTCGTGCGCAAGGTTTTGACGGATGCATCACGCCACGGTCTCCCCGGGGAACACCACTTCTATATCTCCTTCGCCACCGGCCATCCCGGTGTGCGGTTGTCCAATCGCCTGCGCGAGAAGTATCCGCAGGAAATGACGATCGTCGTCCAGCACCAGTTCTGGGATCTGCACATAGGCGAGAACGCTTTTGAAATCGGCCTTTCCTTCTCGAACATTCCCGAGAGGCTTCATATTCCTTTTGATTCCCTTACCGGATTTTTCGACCCTTCGGTCCAGTTCGGCCTGAAATTCAGCGGCGACGAAGTGGAGAAGGAAGACAACGAGCCTGTTCCACTGAAGAACGAATTCACCCGCAAGCTTCAGGAAGAGAAAGAACGGCGCGCTGATGCAACCGACCACGAAGTGATTTCAAGGCCGGAGCTTCCCTCAAAAGAGGAAGAAGCCGCCCCTTCCGTCGAACAAAACTCGGATGAGAAGGTAAAAGCAGACAAGGAAAAGTCAGGTGCCGAAGTCGTCAGTCTGGACGCATTCAGAAAAAAATAGAGCATCGGCGTTCAGGCGAAATTGACCTGCCCCACAGAAGAAAACCTTTCTCTGTCTCTCTCCCGGGAGCTGGAAACGTTCATGCACGCTGTCGCCTTTGGAATCAGGGCTGCCATACCTTACCATAGCTCAATGGACATGCGCCTCCCGCAAGGGTAAGCGCTACCCAAAAGAAGCTGATGCCTTTGTGGCGTCACTCGCAATGAGAGTGGAACAGAGATTCCCATTCAGGTCTAAGCCTGGGAGTTTCGCTGAATAAAGATGGTAATAGTCAGCCCTGTTTTTGGCAGAGAGGAAACCATGACGTCATCTACCCGTACCGAGACCGACACTTTCGGTCCGATTGAGGTTCCGGTCCAGCGTTATTGGGGAGCACAGACCCAGCGCTCATTGCAGAACTTCCGCATAGGCGGCGAGAAAATGCCGCTGCCGCTGATCAAGGCTCTGGCACTGGTGAAACAGGCCGCAGCAGATGTGAATGGCGGCCTCGGGCTTCTTGAGCCAACCCTTGCAAAAAAGATAGCCGAAGTGGCGGCAACCATTGCGAAGGGCGAGCATAGCGACGAGTTTCCGCTGGTCATCTGGCAGACGGGCTCCGGCACCCAGAGCAATATGAATGTCAACGAGGTGATCTCCAACCTCGCCAATCTGCAACTTGGCGGCGAACTGGGTTCGAAAAAACCGGTTCATCCGAACGATCACGTCAATCGCTCACAATCGTCCAATGACGTTTTCCCTACAGCGATGCACATCGCCATCGCACGCGAGATCAACGATCTTCTGCTTCCGGCATTGAAACATCTGCACAAGGCATTGGCGGCCAAGTCGGAAAGCTTCGCGGATATCGTCAAGATCGGGCGAACCCATTTGCAGGATGCGACTCCCGTTACCCTCGGGCAGGAATTTTCCGGCTATGCCAAACATATCGAGCTTGGAATAGCGCGCATCGAGGCCACCATGCCGGGCCTGCTTGCACTGGCACAGGGCGGAACCGCGGTCGGGACCGGTCTCAATGCACCTGTTGGTTTTGCGGAACGTTTTGCTGCACGCATCGCCGAGTTGACCGGACTACCCTTCGTTTCAGCAGAAAACAAGTTCGAAGCTCTGGCTTCCCACGATGCCATCGTATTCACCCACGGTGCGCTTGCAAGCCTGTCGACAGGCCTGTTCAAGATAGCCAACGACATTCGCCTGCTGGGCTCGGGACCAAGATCCGGCCTTGGCGAATTGTCGTTACCGGAGAACGAGCCCGGTTCATCCATCATGCCGGGCAAGGTCAACCCGACCCAGTGCGAGGCCCTGACCATGGTCTGTGCGCAGATTGCCGGCAACAATGCCACTATCGTCTTCGCTGGAAGCCAGGGGCATTTCGAGCTCAATGTCTTCAAGCCGGTCATTGCCAATGCGGCGCTTCAATCCATTCGCATTCTGGCTGATGCGGCAGTGAGTTTCGCCGATCATTGTGTTGAGGGGATAGAGCCGAACAGAGAACGCATTGCCGATCTCGTTGAACGCTCGTTGATGCTGGTCACCGCACTGGCGCCGAAGATCGGCTATGACAACGCAGCCGCCATCGCCAAGGCGGCCCACCACAAAGGCACGACCTTGCGCGAGGAAGCTATCCATTCCGGGCACGTCACCGGAGAGGAATTCGACGCCTTAGTTCGCCCTGAGGACATGCTCGGCCCATGCTGACCGCAGAATTGGAGCGTGTTGCCCATCCCCGGCACGCTCCAAAAATTAAGAAACGGCCCGATAACCCATGACGCAGATCGTCAATCTCCGTACAGCGCGCAAGAAGAAAGCGAGAGCCGAACGCGAGAACGTGGCTGCGGAAAACCGCGTCAAGTTTGGAACCAGCAAAGCCAAGCGTCTCCTTAACGAGGAGGAAACCGCTCTGGCTTCCCGGCGTCTGGACGGGCATAAGCTCGACAAGGAGAGCGAAGAATGAAAGGCGCGCATATCGTCAAGCATTCGGTCTCCATCGCAGGCCACCAGACCAGTATCTCTCTGGAGGCAATTTTCTGGGATTCTCTCAGACAAATTGCAAAAGATCGCGGTATCCCCATGCGGGGGCTGATAGCGGAAATTGATTCGGGGAGGCAGGGGCAGAATCTCTCTTCCGCCATCCGGGTGTTCGTTCTTCAGGATGTTCAGAAACGTCTTGCCAGCGGCCCGAAGAGGCAGCTGACCAGCCTGGATTATTGAGAGGCTATCAGGGTTGCGAGCTTGGAAGCTCCGGCGTGGATTGTCCGGTGTTTAGCTGTTCGGCCCTGAGCTGCCGTTGCCGGGCAGCCGCTTCCATTGCCTGAATACGATCGGTTTCACGTTTCAGGACGATCATGGCGATCGCGTTAGCCAACGGCGCGGGCTCGATCCCTGTCTTCAATGCAGACAGAGGTCCCGACCATGACAGCCCGATCTGGGGAGAAGCCCCTTTCCATCCATCCGGACTGGCGCGCGACGACAGATTCCCCGTAGCATCGAGTTGCAGGTTCTTGAGGTCAAACGCTGTCAGGCCACGCCATAGTGATGCCCCACCATCCATAGTTACCTGGCCGAGGCGCATTACTCCGCCAACAATGGATACCGGCGCCTTAAGTGGTTCCGCAACGAAAGAGCCGCGCTCCAGTTCCTTGCGCAGCAAAGACGATATATGCCCATCACGCAATGGATCATCATCCTCCATCAGCCCGGACGCGAGCCTGAACAATGCGCCGGGATCAGCATCGGCAATCGTCAGATTATCCATCCGCACCTCCCCTGCCCCGCCGAGGTTGGAAATCATTGCTACCCCGTTTTGTCCCGAGGAGCCCAAAGTCATTGCCCCGGATAAACTTCCTTTCATTTTCGCAGATGAAGTGAGATCAGCCAGCGCAACATTATCAGCTCGAATTTCACCGATGAGTGAGGCCTGACCACCCTGGCGGCTGACTGTCAGCTTTCCTCCGAGCCTCCCACCGAGAAAGCTGCCCGACATCTCACTGAAAGCGAGACTTTCCGGCAATAACGCAAGCGACATCACGGCGTTTTGCGATACGAGTTCATTGCCAAGATTCAAATGGTCTACCTGCAATGAGAAATGGCCCTGTAATCGGAAACCTGCATGATCGAGGAAACGCGTACTGGACCATGAAGAGCTGCCAGCAGCAGGTGCTTCCGGATGCAGGATCATCGCATCGAGGACACTGGGAAGAGACAGTGTGCCAAGATGGATATTTCCCGACCAGTCAGTCGTTGTTTTCGAACGAAAGTGTGCATCGAAAGAGTTCCGGCCCAGATCACCTTTTACGTTTATCGCTGGCGCTCCCTCGTCACAGGAAAGCGACGCCCTAGCCTTCAGCGGCATCACCTGTATTGTCACGCCGAGAGATGAAAGGATATCCGCAGTATTCTCAGCCACGAGACTGATTACACCGTCGCTCACGCATCCGCCCTCCCTCGCAATTTTCAAGGGCACAAGCGTAGTGAAATGCAAACCGGCAATTTCACCTTCAACGGTTGTCGAAAGCGTTTCCGCCTGCTCCTTCTTTCCTTTTAGGCGTATCAGCAACGGCAAAGATGGTTTTCCTCTTCCATCCCTGCTCATTGCCCCTGCCAGTTTCAGGGCTATCTCCCGAAACTCCATTCCATCGGTCACGATGTCTGCATCAAGGTGTCCTCCAGCGACCAAACCCTTGAGCAATGTCCGGCTCAGCCCGCGCGTTTCGGGGCCATCATTCGTGGTATTCCACTCCAGGTCGACAGAATTTCTGAGCAAAACATCGGGAAAAAGTTGCGTCCGACGACCGATATTGAAACGGCCTGCCAGATCGACAAGCGGCGCTGCCTTTTCCGCAGTGACCCGCCCGGTCATCTGCAAACCGCCATCCACTTCCGACTTGCCGCTGACATGAATATTAGCCCCGGCAAGATTCTCGATATCGAGGGTCTCGATAATGATGCGACCATCCGTCGAGTGCACCCGTGCACCAATTTGGCCAGCCCCCGCCTGCCTGCCATAACGGATGTCATATCCTTCAAGCAGCATGCTCAAATCCATGCCTTTCAGTGAAGTAAAAGTAGGAGCCACGGCTGACCATTCGGCAATATCCATCCCCCTGACAAGCATCTGCATATCCAGCCGGTCCGGGCCCGGAGAGGCTGTGGTGTACCGCAAATTGCCTGAAACCGTTTCATTTCCCAAGGCTATCCGTAAATTATACAGGGAGCGGATCGGAGCTGCGAAAGCAATATCGGAACTCGCCTCAATCTTGCGGCCGTCAAGAATTTTTAAAGGCGTGGCATTGAAGCCAAGCTTTTCCAGGTAGCGGCCCAGTCGGTCGCTCATATCTGATCTCAGCGATATGCGGCCGTAGATATCGTAGGGCGCGCTCAAACCGACATCACCACTTAGCCGGATAATGCTGTCCCCCGGAGCGAGAAAATCAAGGTGCTCAATATTTGCCTTCTCACGATCAAAATGTCCTTTAAGCGACAGTTTTGTGAGTTCATCTCCTGCCAGCGCAACGCTGTCGACAGCGAGTTCGATATCCAGTGAAATGTTCGGCGATTGGCCAGAGCCGCCAAGGTTATTCAACGATCCTAAAATTTTGTCCCGGCCACCGACGGAATCAAGAAAGGCATCGGCATCGACACGTGTGGCCCCGAGCTTCAGGGCAAGGAGCGAACCTGCCTCATCAAAGCGTCCACTTCCCTCAAATCGCGGGCCGGTGCCTTCTGTCCCAACCTGAATTGACACGGGATCGAGCAAAACCACTTGGTCTGCCGTTCGAAAGTCTGCCTCAAGAACCAGGGGCTGGCCGGAATCCTGTTTCGACGGCAGATTCCAAAGAAAGCGCACATGGCCACTGGCCTGTTGTCCTTCCGGAGAAGTGTTATTTTCAGAGGCTGAGAACGCACCGTCGACTTCAAATCGGACACCGCTATCATTGCCGCCGCGAAGACGGGCGCGGATATGGCCATCCCCGTCGATTTCACTCGTCGACAACTGGAATGGTATACCGGAAGTAATCCCCTCCAATCGCCAGGCTCCACCAACCGCACCGGATTGAACATGCACGTTCTCAGCAAGAATCTGGTCGGTACGCCCGGTATTAACCACCTGCGTTGTCAGGATGAGTTGCGAAACATGCAGATTATCGAAAGTCCATCTACGCCCGAATCCCGAGGAAGCTTTGTCAAAAAATAGAGAAGCTCCCTCCCTGGCAACAGGCAGGACAAGTTCCGCCCTGCTCACAGTGGTGTCAGTAAAGCGAAACTCACCTCGGAATAACGGCATCAAGGCAATATCTGCCTTAACGCCATCGGCTCGCAGCAGCGGAGCCTCCCGCTGCTCCTGCATCATCGTCACCTGATCGAAACGCAATCTTGGTTCGGGCAAAATGCGGAGCGTAATGCGTCCGGACGAGCGCATTTCCATGCCGGCGGCACGGCTGAGGGCTTCATCAAGAAACGGACGATGATCTTCCCAATTGATCAATGGCGGTGCAATCGCCAGCACCGCCAGAACAGCGACAACAGCAGAAGCGATGATCGTCAGGATTTCGCGCAAGAAGCGGTTTCTCCCTAAACGTTATTCGTCCGATAATCATCCTGTCAGGTTTTACCTGCCCGATCATTGTCAAAAGTGACAATCTTACCCGGATTCATGATATTTTGGGGATCAATCGCCTGCTTCAAGACCCGCATCAGGTCAAGCGTCTCTTTGCCGTGTTCAAGTTCAAGATATTTCATCTTCTTCTGGCCGACCCCATGTTCCCCGGTGCAGGTGCCCTCCATGGCCACTGCGCGGTGAACCAGCCGCTCCATGAAAGCTTCAAGGCGCGCAATTTCTTCCGGATCATCCATATCCACCAGAAGATTGATATGGAAATTGCCATCACCGGCATGCCCGAAAATCGGACCTACCAATCCGCTCTCATCGAGATCACGTCTGGTTTCGGCAACACATTCGGCCAGTCGGGAAATCGGTACGCAGACGTCTGTCGGCACATCCTTGCACCCGGGGCGAAGCAGTTTTACTGCCCAGAAGGCATCGTGACGCGCTTTCCATAAACGGCTTCGCTCTTCCGGCTTTACAGTCCACTCAAACGGGCCACCGGAATATTCAGCGGCTATTTCGCCAAAACGCTCCGCCTGTTCCTTCACTCCGGCTTCCGTTCCGTGGAATTCCAGCAGCAACAAGGGAGATTCCGGCATATCGAGCTTTGAATATCGATTGGACGCTCCAACCATGAACTCATCAAGCAACTCAATCCTCGCGACCGGAATGCCCGATTGAATGGTCATGATAACGGCGTCACACGCGTCCTTGACGGAAGGAAACGGACATATCGCGGCGGAGATCGCCTCCGGTTGCCCGTGTAGCCGCAGGGTAATTTCGGTGACGATCCCAAGCGTGCCTTCCGAGCCGACGAACAGTCGCGTCAGATCATAACCGGCTGCGGATTTCTTGGCGCGACTGGCAGTTTTGATGACATCGCCGCTGGGCAGAACAACTGTCAGGGAGATGACGTTATCCTTCATTGTCCCATATCGTACAGCATTGGTCCCGGACGCACGCGTGCCGACCATGCCGCCAATCGCTGCATTGGCGCCGGGATCGATCGGGAAAAACAAGCCGGTATGCCGCAGATATTCGTTCAGTTCCTCGCGGGTTACTCCGGGCTGGATAACGCAATCGAGGTCTTCAGCATGGACAGTAATGACTTCCTTCATCTGGCTGGTATCGACACAAACGCCACCGAACGGTGCGTTGACATGGCCCTCGAACGAAGTCCCCGTCCCAAAGGGAATCACCGGAACCCTGTATTTTGCACAGAGCTTCATAATGGCGACGACTTCATCGGTCGTCTGAGGGTAAACGACGACATCGGCGATCTGCGGCTTGACCCATGTCATGGTGTTGGCATGCTGCTCGCGCAGCGTGCGATTGGTCGTGACCCGCTCTCCCAACAATGTTCCCAGATCGTCAATGATTGCTTTGATCGTGGAAGCTTCAGGAGGCGCGCGCAGCGGAGTTGGGGTTGTCATCGTTTCCGTGTCCTAGAAAATTAGCGGCAGTAAGGAGACGGTAGCAAAGCATGCCACTGCTCGGCAATCGAGGCGAAAGGAGCAGCAGACCGGAGTTTCGATGAGAGTGCGCCGTTACACCTGCGGACGCGCCGCAGCTCCACCTTTGCGAAGCACAAGAGCAACCCAGCCATCAAGATCGTAACGGCGTTGCAGTCTCCACCCTTGCGCGGAATAGGCGGAGAGAACTCCTGCAACATCACCGGTAAGCAACCCCGAAAGGATCAGAGTTCCATCATTGCTGGCAACACGCGCCAGTTCGGGTGCGAGAAGCCGCAGAGGCTTGGCCAGAATATTGGCGAGAACAAGATCGAAATGGCCGGTGCGGCGCGCCAGAATACTGCGCGTTCCCGGGCCGACATAAAGCTTCAACCATTGCCGGACACCATTGAGAGCGGCATTTTCCTTGGCGACCTCAATGGCAATCGGGTCGATATCGCCAGCGGTCACATTCTGTTTCAAGGCTTTTGCCGCAGCGAAGGCCAGGATTCCAGTACCGGTGCCGACATCGAGAACATGGCGAGGACGCCGACGCTTCAGCTCATCTGCCAATGCCTCCAGACAACCGCGCGTGGTGCCATGGTGGCCCGTACCGAACGCCAGAGCTGCTTCGATCTCAATGGACAGGTCATTCGGCAGGCGTTTGTGGCGATCATGAGAACCATGCACCAGAAACCGCCCTGCCCGAACCGGCACCAATCCCTCAAGTGAGGTTTTGACCCAATCCTGCTGATCGATAATCGAAAAGACAGCCCGGTCCGCCTCTTCTCCGACATAGGGTCGGATGAGATTCCGAATCGCCTGCTCGTCAGGAGCTCGCGAAAAATAAGCTTCGAACAACCATGGCCCGTCATCCTCGGTTTCAAAAGATGCAACCGCCGTCTCACAGGGATCGAAGACCTCGCCAAGAAGATCGGTAATCGTGCGTGCCGACTTTTCAGATGTCGTCAATCGCAGGATATGGGTCGGTCGGGCAGGTTGGAGACCTTCGAGCATGATACCGTTTCTGTTCGTAGATTATGTGCCTGCTCTAACATCCTGCAGCGCCTCTGTCACCGTCTTCTGCGAAGAAGGCACTTTCTGGCCGAGGATATGGTTCAACGTATTGATACTGGTGATCATACGGTCGCTGACATCGAGAAAACTCATGGCGAGAGCATCCTGCGACATTCCGGTTTCCTCCAGTTCGAGCTTCAGGCCGCGATACTCGCTTCTGAGATCGACCGAAAGGTTCGGAAGCCTATCCTCGCGAAAGGCACGGGAAAGCTCCCCCATCGCCTGCACTATCTTCGCACCAAGGCCTGCAATCTTGGCATTTTCGAGTATTTTTTTGTCGTGATGGTCATCCATCGCCGCTTCGAAAGCAAGCGCCGCGCGCGTATAAAGGAGCGCGGTGGCGAAAATGGATTCAGCCCTCTTCACTCTCTCGATGTTATTCGGCTCGCTGCGCAGACGCTCCAACGACCCGATAGCGTTGGTGCGCCGATAGCGGGCAGTGACGCGAGCCTCGTCGCACTGTGCCTTGTCGTCAGACAGGACGGCCTGGAAATAGGCACTGTAAGCCGCAAGCATATCGGCGATCATGGTGCGCTCGCGGCCACGCTCCCATGTCGGCCAGATCATGTACGTCGCCATGGCGAGGCACGAGCCGAGCAGCGTATTGAGACCCCGGTCAAAGATCGCCTGTCCTGGCTGGACCCCTTCGAGCGACAACAGAAGAACGACTACCGCAGTCAGCAGACTGACGGCAATGCCATAATGAACCGCAACAAGCCGCCGGAATGCAAAGTAAAATATGCCGATCAGCGCAACCAGTTCCAGTGGGCCCGAAAGCCCAAGATGAACGACTGCCGTCGCCACGATAGCACCGAGAAAGGTACCAATCGTTCGCAACAGGCCAAAGCTCAAGGTATTACCGAATTCCGGCTTGAGGACGATCGCGGTGGTCATCGGCATCCAATAGCCCTGTGGCAGGTCTGCGAATTGCGCGATGGATTCGGCCAGCACCATACAGATCATGCTGCGAACAGCATGCCGAAACGCCACCGAAGACCATGACAGGTTGGCACGGAGAATGCCAAGCGGCGCTCCCGGCTGAAGGCTGCGCGGCAGTTTCGCGTCGGTCAGCAACGCACGCTCTTCACCAAGACTGCCGGCATAGTTGGAATTGCGGACCGCGGTTCGCAACTGCCCGCCAAGACCAAGCGCGCGCGCATCCGCAATATGCCGCGCATTGGTTTCTCCCATTTCTCCACCCGCCCGACACTTCTCGTCAAACCGGCGCAAGGCATTCTCAAAACCGGCAAGAGCTTCCTCTGCTGCCTGTGGTGGCCGTCCACGATAGAGAGCGACCGATATGCCACGCAACACGATGGCGGCATGGCGCAGGACCTCCGTCAGCTCCGGGCAGTCTATCCGCTTGCGCTCATCCGTCAGAACGAGAATTTCCATGCGGATGCGCTCGGCCAATTGCGTCAGAACGTAAAAGGCCTCCATGGCCCGACCTGTCGCATGGTGCCTTCCCAGCAGGAGATTCTGGACGTCATTGAGAGATTCCGTAACTGGAAGCGATGCGCTGGCTGTCGGTCGATTTCGCGCCAGTTCCGAGAGCTGCCTGTAGATATCGGCAACCGCCATGCGCTCCGGACGATACCGAAGCAACGGCCAGGCCATGATAGCAAAAAACGTTGCGATACAGCCACCGGCAAAGAAAAGACCGGCAGCCCCAAGAGCGTCCCAGAAAGGTGTCGGACGCGTTGCAGTGATCACGAAGACCACCAGCGCTCCCGTTCCGACCTGCGTCGCAGCAGGGCCGAGACAAACAAGCATAGCGCAGCAGAAGGCCCAGATACCGACGGCTGGAATGATCAAAGAGGGATGCCCACCGAGCATGAAACCGGCAAATGCCGACACCGCCGCACCAAGCGAAGCGTAAAGCATCCGCTCCAGACGCAGGCGATAGGGGCCGGGACGATCCGAGAACACCACATTGAGAGCGCCGGATGCAATCGCCATACCCATCGCCGTCTGCCCCAGGGCAATACAGATCCCAAGCGGCAGCACAATGCTGAGGCTGTTGCGCAACGCCACTGTGGACGGCACAATTGGCCTCTTCCATTGGAAAAGGATGCGCCCGAGCGGGGCTTCTTTCAAATTGGTGGCGAAACTGAGCATGAAAGCCCGCGACCTCATTCACTGCAGATACCGGAGACATCATTTCCGATAGTTACAGTTAATAAATTGTGCAGAAATGCAGGAACCGATTCTGCAAAAACATTGAAAGAACAGAAAGCTAAAGAGCCACCTGCGCTATCGAACGGTGTTCGGGCCGTTAAAACCGAGTTCTGTGACGGAATTAAGACTGAAATATCCATCTCGCCCGAGAGCATATGTATTGTAACTCGCAGTTCCGGCGATTTCCGTAGCTCCTTTCTGGTGACCCCTTACCGACCATTTGACAGTTTTTTTGCTCTCTATTCATCTCAAGAAAAAACAGGCCGGAATAACTCCGACCTGCTGGATCCGTCAGTATTAGGGCGTCTCAGTTAATGGCCGGTTCTTCTACAGCTGCTCCAAAGACTGTTTCAAGAAAATCGAAGTCGCAGCCTTTGTCGGCCTGATTGACGTGTCGTGAAAACATCCAGCCATAGCCTCGTTCGTATTTGGGTTCCGGTTCTTTCCAGTCTGAACGACGCTCCGCCAGTTCGCTCTCGCTTATTTCGAGATTGATCGCCCTACCCTCGACATCGACAGTGATCAGATCGCCATTGCGGACCAATGCCAACGGACCACCAATATAAGCCTCCGGCGCTACATGGAGAACGCACGCCCCATAGCTGGTGCCGCTCATGCGGGCATCCGATATCCGCATCATGTCGCGGACACCCAGTTTCACCAGCTTCTTAGGAATTGGCAGCATGCCCCATTCCGGCATGCCCGGACCACCGAGCGGGCCGACATTACGCAGGATCAGAACATGATCCTCGGTCACGTCGAGATTTTCATCCTCAATGGCGGCCTTCATGGAATCGTAATCGTCAAAAACCATTGCCGGACCCGTATGTCTGAGGAAGCGCGGCGAACAGGCACTTGGCTTGATGACACAACCATTCGGAGCGATATTACCCTTCAATACCGCAAGCGCCCCCTCCTGATAGATCGGGTTATCAAGCGGTCGAATGACATCATCGTTATAAACTTTGGCTTCTTCGAGGTTCTCACCCATCGTCCTGCCATTGACGGTCAAAACGTCAAGATGGAGATGGTCCTTGAGGCGGCTCATGAGCCCGAGCAATCCGCCTGCATAATAGAAATCTTCCATCAGGTACTTGTCGCCGCTCGGACGGATATTGGCCAGAACCGGCACCTTACGACTGGCTCTCTCGAAATCATCGAGGCCGATATCCACTCCGGCACGACGCGCCTGAGCGATGATATGGATAATCGCATTGGTCGAACAACCGCAGGCCATAGCGACAGTAATTGCGTTTTCGAATGCCTTGCGGGTCTGAATTCTGTCAGGCGTCAGATCTTCCCAGACCATCTCGACAATGCGGCGGCCAACAGCGCTGCACATGCGGGTATGGTTGGCATCTGCCGCGAGAATGGATGATGCTCCAGGCAGGGTCATGCCAAGCCCGTCGGTGATTGTCATCATGGTTGCTGCGGTACCCATCACCATGCAGGTTCCATAACTTCGGGCAATTCCGCCCTCGACCGCCTGCCATTCCGCCTTCGTGATGTTTCCAGCACGGCGTTCATCCCAGTATTTCCAGGTATCTGCACCGGAACCCAGCACCTTGCCCTGATAATTGCCGCGCAGCATCGGGCCGGCAGGAAGATAAATCGAGGGAAGGTTCATACTGGTCGCACCCAGAAGAAGGCCGGGCGTGGTCTTATCGCAACCGCCCATGAGCACCGCCCCATCGACTGGGTGGGAACGTAAAAGCTCCTCGACCTCCATGGCGAGGAGATTGCGATAGAGCATCGTCGACGGCTTGACGAAATTCTCTGACAGGGACTGAGCCGGAAGCTCGAGGGGGTATCCGCCAGCCTGTAGAATGCCGCGCTTCAAATCATCGACCCGGAACTTGAAATGCGCATGGCACGGGTTGATATCGGACCACGTGTTGATGATGGCGATTGTCGGGCGGCCAGCCCAATCTTCCGGGCCGTATCCCATCTGCATCAAACGTGACCGATGGCCGAAGCCGCGCAGATTGTCGGGCGCAAACCAGCGACCACTTCGAAGGGTTTCAGGTGTCTTCTTGCGGATCATTTCATGCTCCTTGGCGGGGAACACCATGTGTTCCATTTGTCTGGAATTACGGAAATTTCCCTCCCTGCGCGGGTTTTCATTTCAGAAATGTAAGCGCAACCATTTTTACTTTGTTTGAAGGGGCGATGCAGAAATACACCGCCCCTTACCTTTTGCTCATGCCTTTGCAGCGTAACTGCGCGCTCAGTTGCCGGTCGTAGGCATAACGAATTCCGCCCCGGATGCGAGGCCTGTCGGCCAGCGCGCCGTTGTGGTTTTCAGCTTGGTGTAGAAACCGACACCATCAACCCCGTAAACATTACGATCACCGAACACCGAGCGTTTCCACCCGCCGAAGGAATGATAAGCGACTGGAACCGGGATCGGAACATTGATGCCGATCATCCCTGCCTTGGCACGATAATTGAAGGTGCGCGCGGCGTCGCCGTTACGGGTGAAGATAGCAGCACCATTACCGTATTCATGATCGTTGACCAGTTGCAGAGCCTCTTCAAGCGTATCGACACGAACGATGGCGAGCACAGGGCCGAAGATTTCTTCCCGGTAGATCGTCATGTCGGGCGTGACGTGATCGAACAGGCAACCGCCGATGAAGAAACCACCCTCAAGGCCCTTTGGCTTGAAGCCGCGGCCATCGACAAGCAGTTTCGCCCCTTCCTTGACACCGGTATCGACATACCCGGTTACCTTGGCGAGATGTTCACGCGTTACCAGAGGACCCATTTCATTGTGGGCATCCATTCCTGCGCCGATTTTCAGGTTCTTGACCTTCGGCAGCAACCTCTCGACAAGAGCATCACCTACGCCGCCAACAGCAACTACCACGGATACCGCCATGCAACGTTCACCCGCTGCACCGTAAGCCGCTCCCATCAACGCATTGATCGTGGCATCGAGATCGGCATCCGGCATGACGACCATATGGTTTTTGGCGCCACATAATGACTGGGCCCGCTTACCGTGTGCCGTCGCCGTGCGGTAAACATATTCTCCGATGGGGGTGGAGCCGACAAAACTCACGGCGGATACATCCGGATGGGCCAGCAGAGTGTCCACAGCCTCCTTGTCGCCCTGGACCACATTGAAAACACCGGCAGGAAGTCCGGCTTCAGCAAGCAGTTCGGCCAGAAGCAACGACGCTCCCGGGTCTTTCTCCGACGGCTTCAGGACGAAAGTGTTGCCACACGCGATGGCGACCGGGAACATCCACATCGGCACCATGGCCGGGAAATTGAACGGCGTAATGCCAGCACACACCCCAACGGGGTGACGTGCGGAGAAAGCATCGACACCACGACCGACCTGATCGGTATATTCTCCGCGCAGCAGATGAGGAATGCCGCAGGCGAACTCAACGACTTCAAGGCCACGTGTGACCTCTCCCTTGGCATCTTCAAAGGTCTTGCCATGCTCGCGGGTGATCGCTTCGGCAAGCTTATCCATGTTCTCTTCGAGCAGCGCCTTGAAGCAAAACATCACGCGGGCCCGCACCAGTGGAGGAGTATCGGCCCACGCGGGAAAAGCCTGAGCAGCGGCTTTGACAGCCAGATCGACCACCGACGCCGGGGCGAGAGCTACTTTTGCACTTTCGACGCCGGTTGATGGATCGAATACGGAAGCGAGACGCTGGCCCGCGACGTCTGTGTTCTTGCCGTCAATGTAATGCCCGATGGTGCGCATGGTGCCTTCCTTTACATATCGAAACTGCCTGGATTTTATTTGGTTAAAAAATGCAGTTCAACGATCAAGATTCAGCAGCCGATGTGCAAAATTTGATGTAAGAAAGATAAACAGAGGAAGAACCATGGACTGGGATCACCTACGCATCTTCATTGAGGTTGCCCGGACAGGACAGATTCTGGCAGCGGGACGGCGGCTAGGCCTCAATCATGCAACCGTGGCACGTCGAATTTCCTCCCTCGAAGAACAATTGCGAACCAAGCTGTTCGAACGCCGCACCAGCGGATGCGACCTGACCACCGAAGGAGAGCGACTGCTGAACATCGCCGAGCGCGTCGAGACTGAAATCCTCCAGGCACAATCAACCATAGGCAACACCGATCTTGCCCTGCAGGGCACTGTCAGGATCGGAACACCAGACGGGTTTGGTTCTTATTTTCTGGCACCTCATCTGGGCAAGCTCGTGGAGCGCCACCCTGAGCTGAAAATCCAGCTTGCACCGCTGCCACACAGCTTTTCACTGCCGAAACGTGAGGTCGATATCGCCGTCACCATCATGCGGCCAACGGAAGGAAAACTCGTTGCACGCAAACTGACTGACTATAGTCTCGGTGTTTATTCGGCTCGCAGTTATCTTGAGCGCTGCCCGCCCATTACCACACTTGATGATCTCAATGGCCAGACCCTGATCACCTATGTGCCCGATCTCGCCTACAGCACGGCGCTCAATTATTACGAGGCATTCGATGGCATTTCCGCCCGGCGGCTCGAATGCGCGAGCGTCGTCGGCCAACTGGAAGCGGTCAAGGCCGGAGCAGGCATCGGCATTCTTCATGATTACGCGACAAGCGACTATCCTGAACTGGTCCGAATTCTGCCTGAACTTCGCTTCCAGCGTTCCTATTGGCTTGTAACCCATGCCGATGTCAGGGGTTTGCGTCGTGTTCGCGAGGTTGAAGCTTTCATCGTCGAGGAAGTGCGGGCGCAACGCTCGCGTTTTATCTCTGGAGAAAGCCGCCTTGCAGCAGAAGAAACATTTGAACTGTAGGCAGCCCCTATTTCCGCTCCAGAAAGCTTTCAAGCACCATTTTCCGGCCCGCTTTATCGAAATCCACCGTGATCTTGTTGCCGTCGACTCCAGCAACCGTGCCTGGGCCGAATTTCACGTGAAAGGTTCTATCTCCGGTAGAGAATGCGGATTGCTTTCCCTCGGAGCGAGCAATGATCTCTCCCTCGATCACAGTTGAGCCACTCCGGCCCGGTGACCGACCATAAGAACGAGACTGCTCACTGAAGCCGGCACCCGCCCTTTCACCCGCTTTACGATTGGCCTGCGCCCGCTGCCAACCCGGCGTACCATATGACGATGAGAAAGCCGGAGCCGTATCGAAACGCGATTGATGGGAATAATGCGCCGGAGCATCCATGAGCTCGACAGCCTGTTCCGGTAATTCATCGATGAAGCGACTGGGCACCGTCGAATTCCACATGCCGTGTATTCGCCGGTTGGATGCAAAATAGATCTTTGCTCTCCGCCGCGCACGCGTCAGCCCGACATGCGCGAGGCGGCGCTCCTCTTCAAGTCCGGCACGGCCATTGTCATCAAGCGCACGCTGGTTGGGAAACAATCCTTCCTCCCAGCCCGGCAGAAATACGGTGTTGAATTCAAGCCCCTTGGCGGCATGAAGAGTCATAAGGCTGACACGGTCCTCGCCCTCGCTTTCATTGGCTTCCATCACCAGAGAAACGTGTTCGAGGAAGCTCTGCAGGTCGGGAAATTCCTCCATCGACCTGACGAATTCCTTCAGATTTTCAAGACGTCCGGCAGCATCGGCAGATCGTTCCTTCTGCCACATCTCGGTATAGCCGGATTCTTCCAGAACCGTCTGCGCCACTTCCGATTGTGGCAAGTTCTCCGCCATCCGCGACCAACGGGCGAAGGCTGTGAGCAAATCCCGCAAGGTCTGCCGCGGCTTCGGGCGGAGCTCGTCAGTTTCAATAAGCGCGCGTGCCGCTTCCATCATCGGGATTCCGGCACTGCGGGCATAGTTGTGCAGCACCTGGATCGTCGCATCGCCAAGGCCACGTTTCGGTGTGTTGATGATCCGCTCGAAAGCAAGGTCATCGAAAGCCGAAGCGGTGCAGCGAAGATAAGCAAGGGCATCGCGAATTTCGGCGCGCTCATAGAAGCGCGGGCCACCGATGACCCGATAGGGCACACCAAGTGTCACAAGCCGGTCTTCAATCTCTCGCATCTGTGCGGATATCCGCACAAGCACCGCAATCTCCGAGAGAGCATGGCGCTTAGCCTGCAAGGCTTCTATTTCTTCGCCGATAAGGCGTGCCTCTTCCTCCGAGTCCCACGCGCCGGTCAAAGTGACTTTTTCGCCGTCTTCAGCCTCGGTTCGCAATGTCTTGCCAAGGCGACTCTCATTGCGGGCGATCAGATGGGAAGCGGCAGACAGGATATGGCCGGTCGAGCGATAATTACGCTCCAGCCTGATCACGGTCGCTCCCGGAAAATCGTGTTCGAAGCGCAGGATGTTATCGACCTCGGCACCACGCCAGCCATAGATCGACTGATCATCATCACCAACGCAGCAGATATTTTTGCGGCTCTGTGCCAGCAGGCGCAGCCACAGATATTGCGCAACGTTGGTATCCTGATACTCATCGACAAGAATGTAGCGGAACCGCTCCTGATACAGGGCAAGCACATCCGGATTTTCACGCCACAGGCGCAGGCATTCCAGGAGAAGATCCCCGAAATCGGCGGCATTCAAAGTCTTGAGACGGGCCTGATAGGCCGCATAGAGCTTGCCGCCCTTGCCCTGCGCAAAAATTCCGGCCTCACCGGGGGGAACCTGTGTCGGAGTAAGGCCACGATTCTTCCATGAATCGATGATGCCCGCGAGCTGACGGGCAGGCCAACGTTTCTCGTCGATGTTTTCGAATTCAATGACCTGTTTCATCAGGCGCAACTGATCATCGACACCGAGTATGGTAAAGTCAGACCGCAGGCCGACCAGTTCCGCATGACGGCGCAGTATCTTGGTCCCGATGGAATGGAACGTTCCAAGCCAGGGCATGCCTTCTGCCACTGGCCCGACCAGAGCCGCTACCCGCTCCTTCATCTCACGGGCGGCCTTGTTGGTGAAGGTAACCGAGAGAATATCAAACGGGCGTGCCCGACCGGTCGCGATGAGATGCCCGATGCGCGTGGTCAAAACCCTGGTCTTGCCCGTACCGGCTCCGGCTAGAACGAGAACTGCGCCGTCGAGCGCCTCGACCGCCTGACGCTGTTCCTCGTTCAGATCTCTGAGATAATCCCGTTGTGGCGCAACAGCAGCTCTGGCGCGCGCTGCAAGGGAGCTCCCCTGGGCGGGAGGCTCAAAGCCGGTCGGAAAAGGGTTGTCTATCGGATCATCGCTATTCATGGCGGGACCATGGATCAAAACACGAACGAGGTCGAGACCTCAAACCAAATAAGTGACACGTTTCAAGGAAAGATGCATCGGATATCGCATTACTTGTGAAATAGCTCAGACGTGCATTCGCCATATTTCTCATGGATACTGGGATAGTTGAACTTCCTGCTTTATAGGAATGCGGAGCAAAGCCGGAGTAAAAGTGATGCGCATCTTACCGACACTCTGTTGTCTTGTCGCCATCTGTGCTGTGCCAAGTTTAGCAGCGCATGCGCAAAGCCGTCCGGAACGGACATATCAGAATATTGATGGCTCCATAGTGCAGCAGCAACGCCAACAGCAGCGCCAACAACAGAATCAATTTGAAACCAACCAGTTGCGCCAGGACATCCAGCGTAACCAGCTCTTTGTTCCCCCGCCATCGGGCTCAGGAATTCGCGGTTGCACCGGTGTGAACTGCTAAGAGCCAGATCATCATTAGAGCCTTTTCAGTTTAATCGGTATCGATTAAACGATAAGAAAATGCGTCTTAACAATAAGTTAGAGCATTGCAGCGATTCATATTGAACGCAAAATGCTCTAATGCGAATCGTATCTGGCGCTATATCAATGGTCGCATCGTTTTTTGATGCTGTGAGTAGCGAACTGTGCTCCCGACATAAAAAAGCCGCCCCGAGCGGACGGCTTTTTCCAAGTTAGCCCCCACGGGCTTATTTTTCTTGTTATTGCCCCCACGGGCTTTTTATTCTTAATATTGCTCTGATTTTCTTATTGTTCTTCAAAGGGGCCTATGCGTTTACGCATGTCGTTGCGGGCCTGTTTTGCCTCGACCGCCACGCTGTAAATCAATCTCCATGCCTTGAGCATGCTTGCGATGATCATTTCCCTGCTCCTGTTGAACACACATATACGTCTTTAGTTTAACTTGAGGAAGATCAATATTCGCATGGACCCTGTGCGTTCAGCGCATAACAGCGCTATGACAGATAATGAAGCATGCACTGGCGGCATGATTGCATACCCTCGTTTTTATTCAATTGTTTTCAATAAGTTAAATGATGATACCATCAATGATATCGGTTACGCACGTCCTGGTTGTTTTTTGAATCTCTCATTCAGCAAACTTGTCGGCGCAGTTCTCTGTGCAGTTTGATGACCGCTGTCACCGACTCTTCCGGTCGGGAGAAAAAACGATCCAACAAGGCGTGACCTGCTTTCAGACCATTTTACGAGACAAATGATGGTGGCGTATTCGCAAGAGAGTTCCCACCATCCCAAAAGCGCTCTAGGATAAGTTCTCTTATCCTTTATAGCCTTGCAGGGATTTCAAATGTCTTCTCGTTTTCCGCCTGCCCGTTTCCAGAATTTTGATGAAGTCTCCGACTCCTCGCAAAGTGCCTCTCGCATATCATCTCTTCGGTCACTGCTTCGGAAACAGGGATTGGACGGATTTATCGTCCCACGGGCGGATGAGCATCAATCGGAATACGCGCCAAAGAACGCCGAGCGCCTGGCCTGGCTAACGGGTTTCACAGGCTCCGCTGGGAATGCAGTCATCCTGCTTGACAAGGCAGCTCTCATCGTTGACGGGCGGTATACACTGCAAGCGGCGAACCAGGTCGATCAGACAGTCGTCTCCCCCGTGCAACTGGCTGAAATGACAACGGAAGAATGGATATCAGCCAATCTGCCGAGCAACGGCGTGCTTGCTTACGATCCCTGGCTGCATACGAATGACTCCGTAAAGCGACTTGAAGCGGCAGTTGCGAAAGCTGACGGGCGGCTACTCGCTTTGGAAGTGAACCCCATAGACGGATTGTGGACGGAACGCCCTGCAGCACCGAACGCCCCGGTTTACCCGCATCCACTGGAATACGCTGGCGAAGACACAGCTTCAAAACTGCAACGTATCAGAGCCGCGCTTGCAGCTGCAAAAATTGATTCTCTGGTCGTTTCCGATCCGCATAATCTGGCATGGACGTTTAATCTTCGCGGCGGCGATGTCCCGCACACGCCACTTCCCATCGGATACGCCATTATCCCGGCCACCGGTCAGGCAAGTATATTTCTTGATCCAGCTAAATTGACGAAAGAGGCGGGAGCAGCGATAGGCTCATTCGCTTCAGTGGAGCCTCCGGGAGCGCTTCTCGCTGCGCTGGACCGGCTTGGTGCGGTCAAGGCAAAGGTCAGGATCGACAGCGCAACCGGAGCAGCCGCCCTGAGCCAGAAAATTGAGGCCGCCGGTGGCAAAATCGAGGTCGGGCCAGACCCGATTTCGCTGATGAAGGCCATCAAAAATCCGACCGAGATCGCTGGTTCACACGCCGCCCACAAGCGTGATGGCGTTGCGATGACCCGGTTCCTGTTCTGGCTGGCGAAGAGTGCCACCTCCGGCACTCTGACCGAGATCGACACGGCTGAAGCGCTTGAAGCGTTTCGTACCGAAACAGGCTGCCTGAAGGATGTCTCCTTTCCCTCTATTTCCGGTTCCGGCCCCCATGCGGCGCTGCCCCATTACCGGGTGAACAGGCAGACCAACCGGCATTTACAACCCGGTCAGATTTACCTGATCGATTCAGGCGCTCAATATGGGGACGGGACAACTGATATCACCCGAACCGTCATTATCGGTCAGCCGACGGACGAGATGCGCGACCGTTTCACACGGGTTCTCAAAGGGCATATCGCTATCGCGTGCGCGGTGTTTCCGAAGGGAACGAGCGGTGCGCAGATCGACGTACTCGCCCGCCAATCGCTTTGGGAAGCCGGTCTCGATTTCGATCACGGCACCGGACATGGCATCGGCAGCTACCTCTCCGTGCATGAAGGGCCGCAGCGGATCGCCAAGATCGGCACGACATCGTTGGAAGCAGGCATGCTTCTGTCGAACGAACCCGGATATTACAAGGAAGGCGATTTCGGCATCCGCATCGAAAACCTGGTTCTGGTTGAAGAACGGAGCATTGCCGGCGCCGAGCGGGCCATGTTGGGTTTCGAGACCTTGAGCTTCGTCCCGATCGACCTTGCCCTCGTCGAGCCTTCACTCATGACGCCAAACGAAATTGCGTGGCTGAATGCCTACCATAGCAAGGTCAGACAATTGATCGGGCCGGAACTGGACAGCGAGACCCGCTCCTGGTTGGAAAAAGTCACCGCGAATATCTGAGGGCGCGCGTGCTTATCCCAATAGCTGACGCAACAACACGACGGCGGCCACCCCTGTCGCTATCGTCGCCAACAGGGGCAACCGCAATGCGGCGAAAGCTGTCACCACGGCTGCCAGCGTCTCCGGCCAACCGGTCGCAAGCGCTGTAGGGGCGATAACCGAGATCAGAACCGCGGCGGGAATGGCATTGAAAGCCTCTCGCCCGCGGTGGCTCAGCTTCAGCTTGTCGGAAACCAGCAAACCTGCAATTCGCGTACCGTAAGTTACGGCTCCCATGGCCAGAAAAAGCAATAGCAGCGAAGGATCAACCCGCATAGTGGCTGCCCTTTCCGTCTGAAGCCGTCAAGTAAGCAGCGGCAATGCCGCAAACGGCTCCAACCATCACGTGCCAGGGCGATCCAAGCAGATAATAAGCCGCAGCCGCCGAAACTGCTGACGTTGCAACTGTGGTCAGCATGACGCGGGAGCGCTCGAAACCCGCGATCAGAGCGATGAACAATGCCGTAAATGCGAAGTCCGCCCCTATCCGCTCAGGTGGCCCGAACAATGGCCCCAGCGCTGCGCCCACTATAGAAGCGACCATCCAGGTAGTGGGAAGAACCGCAACTATGCTGAACCAGTAAACCGCACTGATCGGGCGCAGCAACGCTCGCCGCTCAGCCAACGCCCATGATTCATCCGTCATGAAGTAGACAGCGATATATTGCTGCCAGCGCGGCATCGCCAATTTTGGTGCGATAGAGATTCCCATGAGGACATGGCGGGCATTGATCAGTAAAGTCGAGAAAACGATTGCTGCGAAGGGTAAGGGATTCCCCCACAACTCAATCGCGGCAAATTGTGAACCGCCTGCGAAGACGATTAGAGACATCAAGAACGCTTCGGCAACCGACATGCCTTTATCGGCAGCAAGCGCGCCATAGAGCAACGCTATCGGGACAATAGCGATCGTCGCAGGAAGGATATCCTGGATCGCCTCCCGAACTTCATTTTTTCGCACGGCTGCGCTCTTCCTTGAAGGAGTTGCCGGACAAGGAATGTGTTCTTTCATGATGTCTGCGACTTACCCGAAACCAGCGCCAGCCAACCATCTTCATCCATGATCTCAAGTCCGAGTTCACGCGCCTTTTCGAGCTTGGAACCAGCTCCCGGCCCGGCGACAATAATATCGGTTTTCCTCGATACGGAGCCGGCAACCTTGGCACCAAGACGCTCGGCCATCGCCTTCGCCTCGTCGCGCGTCATACGCTCCAAAGCCCCGGTAAACACCACTGTCTTGCCGGAAACCGGTGTATCGGAACCAACAGCTTCCATCGGTTCCAGCGTGATTTCGTCAAGGAGACGCTTGAGCGTTTCAAGATTGTGCTCTTCCTTGAAGAATTCGACGAGAGATTCAACGACTGCCGAGCCTACACCGTCTATTGCCATAAAATCGGTATGAGCCTCCGACGACTTATCGGCAGCCTCTATGGCGGCAGCCTGCAAGGCCTCGAAAGATCCGAAATGTCGAGCGAGAAGTTTGGCATTGCCTTCCCCGATATGGGGAATACCCAAAGCGAATAGAAAACGATTGAGCGCAATGGTCCGGCGCGCCTCGATGGAAGCGAACAGGTTGGTAACACTCTGTTTGCCCCAACCTTCGCGATTTTCAAGACGACTGAGGCTACCCTGATTGCGTCGTTCCAGGGTGAATATCTCGTCCGGGGAGCGTATCAGTCCGGCATCGTACAGCTCGACGATCCGCTGGCCTCCCAACCCTTCAATGTCGAAACCATCCCGCGTCACGAAATGGATCAGCCGCTCGCGCGCCTGTGCCGGGCATATCAGGCCGCCGGTGCACCGCCGCACTGCATCCTCGCGACCTGTTCTGACATTGAGTTCGCGCACCGCATGGCTGCCGCATGCGGGGCAGATGGTCGGCAGTGTATAAGGCTGCGCATAGGCAGGGCGCCTTTCCAGCACGACGTCAAGAACCTTGGGTATGACATCTCCGGCACGCTGTATGACGACAGTGTCGCCAATCCGGATATCGACTCCGTTTCGGATCGGCTGACCATCGCCGCCGATACCCTTGATGTAATCTTCGTTGTGCAAGGTGGCGCTCGAAACGACGACCCCGCCGACAGTAACAGGTTTCAGCCGCGCGAGAGGATTGAGGGAGCCGGTTCTCCCGACATTGATGTCAATCCCCTCCAGAATCGTGACAGCCTTCTGCGCAGGAAACTTGTGCGCCAGCGCCCAGCGCGGCGAACGCGATACGAAGCCGAGACGTTCCTGCAGCGACAGGTCATCGACCTTGTAAACGACACCATCGATATCATAGCCGAGATTGGCTCGCTCGGTCTCGATCATCCGGTAATGCGCCAGCATTCCGGAGGTGCTATGGCAACGGACCGTCAGCGGATTGACCTTAAAACCGAACCGGGCCATGGCACATACCATGTCGAACTGTGTTGATGCCGGCATTGAGCTCATTTCGCCCCAGGCATAGGCAAAGAAACGCAGAGGGCGCGATGCAGTTACTGTCGCATCAAGCTGGCGAAGGCTGCCCGCCGCTGAATTGCGCGGGTTGGCAAAGATTGTCCGGCCCAATTCTTCCTGCCGACGATTGATCTCCGCGAAATCGGCATGAGAAATATAAATCTCACCTCGTATCTCACAGACATCCGGTACGTCGCTCCCTTTCAGGAATTGAGGAATCTCCTTAACGGTCCGGGCATTGGCCGTCACATCCTCGCCTACCGTGCCATCACCGCGCGTGGCGGCATAAACCAGTTCGCCCTTTTCATAGCGAAGGCTCAATGAGAGCCCATCGATCTTTGGTTCCGCAGTGATGGCCAGGGCGTTCTCAGACCGCAACTGGAGAAAGCGCCAGATGCGTTGGACGAATTCCTCGACATCCTCATCGGAAAAACCGTTACCCAATGAGAGCATCGGCACCCTGTGGCGAATTTTGCCAAATTTCTCAGAGGCCTTGGCCCCAACCCGCGCCGTCAGGCTATCGCTGCTTTTGAATGCCGGAAAGCGCTCTTCGATCGCCTGGTATCGCAGGCGCAGAGCATCATAATCCGCGTCGGATATCTCCGGGGCGTCATCTTGATAATAGCTCTGATCATGCCCGGATATCTCTGCAGCCAATGCATCGTATTCTGCTCGCGCATCAGGCTGCGTCAGTTCGTCGACGGCGATGGAGCGAAAAGAACCGGCGTTGGGCATGTCATCCTCAGGAGCTGCGAAACAAAAAATAGTGCACTTCTTCTGGCACACTTTTAATCGAGAAATGCTCTATAAAGTGGAATAGTCTCAAAAGTAATCAGCAAATCACTTCGTGACACGCTCAGCGACCGGCTGCTTGCAGGAGCCTTGCAGCCGCCGCCCTCGCCTCATCCGTAATCGTCGCTCCGGCCAGCATACGGGCGATCTCTTCTCGACGTGGTTGCGCCTCAAGAAATGCTACCCGCGTCGCAACCCTCTCCGAACCCGAAACACGATTTTTCTCGATCAGGTAGTGACAAGCCGCGCGCGCGGCGACCTGAGGAGCATGAGTTACCGCTATCACCTGAACCTGCTGCGCCAGACGCTCCAGTCGTTGCCCGATAGCATCGGCAACGGCACCACCGACACCGGTATCTATCTCATCGAAGATGAGAGTCGGTGCAGAACCCTTATCGGCCAGAACGACCTTCAAGGCGAGCATGAACCTCGACAACTCGCCTCCGGAAGCGACTTTCATCATCGGACCTGGTCTGGTTCCCGGGTTGGTCTGCGTCCAGAACTCGACCTTGTCGAAACCTGTGGCATCTCGCGCGGTTTCATCGTGGCTCATTTCAGTAATGAAGCGCGCGTTTTCCAGCCTCAATGGCGGCAACTCGTTCTGCACCGCCCTGTCCAGCGCTTCCGCCGCTTGGCGGCGACCAGCGGAGAGGATGTGCGCAGCAGCAACATAATCCCTATCTGCATGGGCAACTGCCTGTTCGAGGGCAATCAGTTGCTCCTCACCGGCATCGAGCGCGGCAAGATTGGCCGCAAAACGATCCCTCAAGGCTGGCAATTCTTCTATCTGGACATCATATTTGCGGGCCGCGGCGCGCAATGAAAACAATCTCTCTTCTGTTCGTTCAAGATCGCGTGGATCAAATTCCGTCTGACGCATCGCAGCTTCCAATGCCTCACGGGCTGCATCTATCGCAATCAGGGCTTCGTCGAGGGCCTGTACGGAGGGACCAACCAGTTGCGGTGCCTGATCGCCACGCCGTGCAAGACGGCGCATGGCCAATGACAATTGTGGCCCAGGTGAATTCTGGCCGGCAACTATCTCGAGTGCCTCGGCGATATCGGTGGCAACTTTCTCAGCCTGCATCATCAACTGTCGGGCTGCGGAAAGCATCTCCTCCTCACCTGGAACGGCCGCAAGAGTTGTCAGTTCCTCGACGGCAAAACGCAGGAAATCGGCTTCCTTGCGCGCTTTGTCCATTCTTTGCCGCTGGAAAGCCAACTCATCCCTCGTCTCCCGGACACGTTGAGAGAGAGAGGCAACGGTTTCAGCCTCAACATTGAGAGCTCCGAAAGCATCGAGAATGGTGCGGTGGCTGGCCGGGTCCATCAAAGCACGATCATCATGCTGCCCGTGTATTTCCACCAGGGCAGTTCCTATCGTCTTGAGAACCTGAACACTGACCGGCTGATCATTAACGAATGCGCGAGTGCGCCCGTCCGCCAGTTGAATGCGGCGCAGTATGAGATCACCATCGGTATCGATATCGGCTTTTTCGGCGATGATGCGGGCAGGATGATCGGCAGGGCAGTCGAAAACCGCAATGACCTGTCCCTGTGGTTCGCCATGACGAACCAGACTGCCATCTCCGCGCCCGCCAAGAGCGAGCGCGAAAGCATCGAGAAGAATGGATTTACCCGTTCCGGTCTCACCGGTCAGAACACTCAGGCCTTCGCGAAAGCCGAGTTCCAGCCTATCGATCAGGACAATGTCGCGGATCGCAAGCTGTATGAGCATTTATCCCATCGATCGTTAGTTAAAGCCCAACGGAACCGAGGAAGCCCTTGAACGACCGGCTGATCCACGAACCTTTGTCTTCACGCGGTTCGAGGCCATTGGTCCTCAATAGGTTATAGGCGTCCTTGTACCATGGGCTGTCAGGGAAGTTGTGTCCGAGAACGGCTGCAGCAGTCTGGGCTTCATTGACGATGCCGAGAGCCAGATAAGCTTCTGTAAGGCGCTGCAAGGCTTCTTCGACATGCCGGGTCTGCTGATATTTGGAAACGACATCACGGAAACGGTTGATCGCCCCGATATAGTTACGCTTGTTCAGATAATAACGGCCAACTTCCATTTCGTGGCCGGCAAGCTGATCCTGGGCGAACTGAATCTTTTTCTTGGCGTCCGCCACATACTCGGATTTCGGATAGCGATTGACCAGTTCCTGCATCGAGGCAAGAGCTTTTTCGGCGCTATCCTGATCACGGGTGATATCAGGTATCTGATTGAAATTCGCCATCGCCATCAGATACTGCGCGTATGCCGCATCCTTGCTGGCCGGGTGAAGCTGAAGATAGCGCCTGGCAGACGTGATGGTATCGGCCCATTCCCGCTGCTGGTAGCGCGTATATGTCTCCATGATCATGGCCTTCTGAGACCATTCGGAATAGGGAGATTGCTTATCGAGCTGCTGGAACCTCTTGGCGGCAGCGTCGTAATCCCCTTTCTGCAAGCGGGAGAGACCTTCGTTATAGAGCTGCTCGCTCGGAACGTCCGGCACAACTTCCATCTTGTATTTTTCGGTTTTATCGAACGGGTTGAGCGACGACAACGTATCACACGCTGTCAGGGTCAAGCCACAGGCAGCGACGACGAGCAATCGCATAGCGGCGCCCTTCGCGCCTAATGAAGCTCTCGCGAAAGGCATACCTATTCGTTCCTCCAAAAATCCAAACAAACCGCACCTCGGCACGATCAATCACCATGCTTTAAACTAAGCGACATCAGTTAACCAGTCCTTCAAGTCAACATTGTTAACCGCACCTGACGAACCAGCACAACTTAAATGAAAAGAAACAGATTTTCCAAGGTAAAAACCACGGATAACAACCTCATCGTCCTGGAGATATCCAAAGAAAAAGGGCGGTGAGCCGCCCTGTCCCGCTGGAATGTATCCGGAAAAGCCGAACTCAGACGGCTTCCTGTGCATAGACCGGTGCAATATGGGAAGCGCCAACCTCACCATAAACCGACTCCCTGCGTGCTCCGGCTGTCTCGACAATGGTGTAGTTCGAGCGATCAGAGAACAGGGCTTCCAGTACAAGGAAGTTCATTTTATGTCCGCCGCAATAGGAGCGATAGGTTGCCAGTAGCGGCAAGCCAGCCAGCGACAAATCACCAACCGCATCAAGCAGTTTATGACGCACGAATTCGTCAGAATAACGCAGCCCTTCCGGGTTGAGAATACCGTCATCTCCAATGGCTACGGAGTTCTCCAAGGACGATCCCCTGGCGAAGCCGATCTTCCAGAGCTTTTCGACATCGCTCATGAAACCAAATGTGCGAGCACCGGCGATATCATGACGGAAGGCGGAAGGCGAAAGGTCGATCACCATGCGTTGACGCCCAATGACCGGGGTCGGAAAATCGATATCGACATCAAGGCGGAAGCCGCGATCATTTGGCAGCAGCTCCGAAAACGCCTTGCCATTGGTGATACGGACCGGCTTCAGAATTTTAATATAACGTCTGGTCGCCTTGAGCTTGACAATACCGACTTCATCAATGGCCTCAACGAACGGAGCGGAACTGCCGTCAAGGATCGGCATCTCGGCTCCGTCGATTTCGACAAGAACGTTATCGACGCCAAGGCCGCGTAAAGCAGCCATCAGGTGTTCTACCGTGGAAACGGAGCCTGTCGCCTCATCACCTACAACGGTGCAAAGTGCCGTAGCACTGACAGCAACGTGACGAGCCTCTATGAGACGTTCACGACCACCGGTAAGGCCGGTACGCAGAAACATGATTCCGTGATTAGCTTCGGCGGGGTGGAGGACGACCCGGACATCCTTACCGGAGTGCACCCCGATACCCGAAAGGGCAACCGCGGCGCGAAGGGTCGTCTGATGGGTTTGTTTCATCATCTCTACCTGAAAGGCGTCAGGGGAGTTTTTGTACTCAACTCCCGGGTAACGCTCACTTATCCCTGCAACACAGCTTCAAAATCTTGGGGGCACAATAGTCCCGCCGACCGCATCAGCCAAATCACGCTTCATTACCTTCTGTTACAGTGCAAACAATCGGTAAACAGAGACGTAAGCTATTTAAATTAAATGGCTATTTTATAAAAAAGACCTCCCATGCCCGGCGGACATGGGAGGTTTTGTTACACTTGGTGTCATCAAACGGGGTGTTTCACCAAAGAATCACCATCCGCCTGCTGACTTTCAACTCAGTTGGCCTGCCGGCGAAGAAAAGCCGGGATTTCCAGTTGATCTTCCTCAGCCGCCCGAGGAGCTGCCGGACGCGGCGCGGGCTCATAAGCCTGCTGCTGCGGGGCTGCGGGGCGGTAACCGGCGGGAGCAGCCGGCTGTTGAGGGGCCGGACGGCGGCTGTACTCAGCGTGAACAGGAGAAACCTGCGGCTGCATGACCGGCTCCTGACGCTGCGGCTGCTGCGTTACTTCCTGATGGACAGGAGCTTCTTCCTTACGGCCAAAACCGACTGTTGCAAGGCGCTGCAGGAGCGAAGCACGTTTATGGTGCTCGTGGTTCTGCTCCATTTCACCGGCCTGGGCGCGGATCTGGTTCTGGGCCGGCATCGGCAGTTCTTCAACGCGCGGCATCCGTGCGGGGCGGATGATCGCCCGTTCGGCCTGCGGCGGAATGAAGTTCTCCGGCAGCGCGGCTTCTTCCTGTACCGGCATAATCACCGGCGCTGCGGCTTCGTAGTTTACGGCCATGCGCGGCTGGGTCGGAGTCAAAAGAACATTGCCGTGCATGATCGGCTGCGGCGCAGCTGTCGCCATGGGGGCCATTGCCACCTGGGCGGCAACCGTCGGGTCATAAGATTGCGGCACCGGCTGAGGAGCGGCAACCTGCTGAACCGGCGCGGGCTGAATGGCAGCCGTCATCGTCTCCGGGGCAACCGGGCGCGGAGCAGCCACAGGCGGCTGTCCGGCGCGAGCGCGGGCCTCGGCACGCAGGCGCTCCGCAACTTCGGTGATGCGCTGTTCGGCGGAAGAGACCGGCTTCTGCATGTCGATCAGGGCCTGATCGATCCCCGTCGCGACAACCGATACGCGGATCGAACCTTCAAGGCTTTCATCGTAAGTTGCGCCAAGAATGATATTGGCTTCCTGATCAACTTCTTCGCGAATGCGGGTCGCAGCTTCATCAACCTCATAGAGGGTCATGTCCTTGCCGCCAGTGATCGAGATCAGCAGGCCGCGCGCACCCTTCATCGAAACTTCGTCGAGCAGCGGATTGGCAATGGCGGCTTCGGCTGCGCTGAGCGCGCGGTTTTCGCCGGAGGCCTCGCCGGTTCCCATCATCGCCTTGCCCATGCTGCGCATCACTGCGCGTACATCGGCAAAGTCCAGATTGATCAGACCTTCCTTCACCATCAGATCGGTGATGCAGGCAACGCCCGAATAAAGCACCTGGTCAGCCATCGCGAATGCGTCGGCAAAGGTGGTTTTTTCGTTGGCAATGCGGAAGAGGTTCTGGTTCGGGATCACGATCAGCGTGTCAACCGATTGCTGCAGTTCCTCGATACCGGCATCGGCAACGCGCATCCGGCGTACACCTTCAAACTGGAATGGCTTCGTTACAACGCCAACCGTCAGAATACCCATCTCGCGAGCAGCCCGCGCCACGACCGGAGCAGCTCCCGTACCGGTACCACCGCCCATGCCGCCGGTGATGAACACCATGTGGGCACCAGAAAGCTGATCGCGAATTTCATCGATCACTTCTTCTGCGGCAGCACGACCAACCTCCGGTTGCGATCCGGCACCGAGCCCTTCGGTAACCTGAAGTCCCATCTGAATGATCCGGCCTGCCTTCGAAGAGGTCAGTGCCTGAGCATCCGTGTTGGCAACGACGAAGTCCACACCGAGAAGGCCGGATTCAATCATGTTATTGACGGCATTGCCGCCTGCGCCTCCGACTCCGAAGACTGTGATATGCGGCTTAAGTTCCCGGATATCCGGAGCTTGCAAATTGATAGCCATGACCCAATAGCCCTCTCGTGGCGTCTCTTCTAAAACTCGCGTTCGGCAGGCGCGCTATTATTACACTTGGCTTTGACAACAGCCGCCGCGCTGCCGCCTACTCAATACTCCGGAGCGGGTTATTTCCTTCCGGAATTCCGATCCTTGTCCTTGTTACCCTGCGAAAAACCGATACTTCGCTTTCCGCTTGATACCTCTAGAAACTGTCACGCAGCCACCGGCCAACCCGTGAAAAGTAACCATCCGTCCCCGTGCCCTTGAATATTCCGGACGAGCGCGGTTCGAAGTGTTCGGCATGTGCCACCTGCGGATAAACCAGGAGACCTACCGCTGACGAAAAGGCAGGCCCCTTCGCAGCTTCCGGAAGCCCCTTGATTCCCAATGGACGGCCTATACGAACCTGCCCCTTCAGAATCTGCCGTGCCATTTCCGGCATACCGACGAGTTGGCTGGCGCCACCCGTGAGAACAACCCGGCGGCTGGCAAGGCCGGAGAAGCCCGCATGATGCAGTCGATCACGCACGAGCTCCAGAATCTCCTCGACCCGCGGCCGGATGATCCGGACCAGATGGGATTTCGGAATATGGTTCGGGATATCGCGCTCATCTTCATCAACCTGCGGAACCGCAATCAGATCACGATCATCCGAGCTTGAAGATATGGCTGAGCCATAAAGTGTCTTGATCCGCTCTGCGGCAGCAACCCTCGTGCTCAAGCCACGAGCGATATCCATGGTCACATGGTGGCCGCCAACTGCAATAACGTCAGCATGAACAAAATGCCCGTTGGAAAAGACGCTGGTGCTGGTGGTGCCCGCGCCCATATCGATAACGACGCATCCCATTTCCGCTTCATCATCGACAAGCGCCGACAATCCGGCAGCATAAGGCGTGGCAATCACAGCCTCGACACCGAGGTGGCAGCGTTCGACCGCCAGCATCAGGTTGCGGGCCGAAGCGCCTTCTGCCGTTACGACATGCAGGTCGACACCGAGCTTTTCACCGATCATTCCTGTCGGATCGATGATGTTGCCCTGCGCATCAAGGGTGAAACCTGTCGGCAGGGCATGCAGCACCACGCGCCCGGTCCTCGGATCATGGCGGCTGGCGGTTTCCAGAACGCGGTAAAGATCGTTTGTCGTCACCGGACCACGCACACCGATCTCTGCTTCGTAATGCTGCGACCCGACACGGCCGCCTGTCAGGTTGACGATAACAGACTGTATCTCAACCTTGGCCATTCTTTCAGCCGCATGGACGGCCTGACGAATTGCCATTTCAGCGGCATCGAGATCGACGACAGCGCCTGCCTTTATACCGAGCGAACGCTGGTGTCCGATGCCGATGATGCGCGCCAGATGCGTCCGGCCCTTCAGAGATTCAAGCGAATCCGTAGGTTGCAGCTCTGCAACGAGACAAACGACCTTATTGGTGCCGATATCCAGCACGGACAGCGTTGCACTGCGACGAGAAGACAAAGGTTTCATGTTGCGGTGAATGGAGCTCATGTTTGAATTCCTTTCACGCCATAGAGGTTTTTCTTCTTCATCACTTCGGCTCTTGCCGCTGCCGCTTCTTCGGAAAGGCGCACAACCACTCGGTCCGGCGAACGCAGATCAACGGCAAGAATGTCTTTTTCCAGGATTTTTTCCCTGCGCTCCAGTCCGACCAGCCTGGCCAGTGCCTCGACGGCACCGGTCTCGGGCAGGCGGATGTCAACGCCATTATCCACTTTCAATGTCCAGCGTCGTCCTGCAACCAGCGTTCCGGCGCGGATGCGGCTTTTGAACGAGCCGGCAGATTCGAGCAGCGACAGATATTCCTTGATGCGCACATTGGCATTCTCACCAACGACTAACGGCAGCTTGGCAAAGCGCTCATCCTGCATCTGGTCGATGACCGTGCCGTCAGCCGAGACGATGAACAGCTCTCCGTTGAGCTGCCAGACGGCAAACGGTTCACGCTCGGTCAAGGTTATGACCAGTTCATTAGGATAGAGCTTGCGAACAGCCGCGCTCTTGATCAGGGGAACACGTTCGAGATGTTCGCGCATCTCAGTTGCATTGAGAAACAACAGCGAAACCTTGGGCGTGATACCGGCTGCCGCCAGAACCTCTGCTTCATGGAGCTGACTGATCCCCGAAATTGTCACTCGGTCCAGGCCTAGCCCGACCGCGCGGGCAAGAACGTGATAAATCGGACCATTATCATTGCTAAAACGGGCAAGCTGTCCACCTTGCCAGGCGCCGGCAAGTGCAGTCCCGCTGAAAAAAACCGCCAGAAGGAACGTGCCCGCGAAACGTGGAACACGTGGGCCGCGCGAAGTAGCTACCGGCTTGCGGTAAGCCCTGCGCTTGCGTGATGAAAAGAAACTATTGGTGGATTCATCACTCCAGTCCCGGGGGAGAACAGCGCGCGCACCCGCTCTACCGGAAGAACCGGCAGTCATCGGTCGCGAGAAGCGTCCCCCAGCATCCATGAAACAAACCCACCCAAAAATTGCCCAAACGAGGCAGCCATTTCCGGCGCCAAACTAATCCCGGCAGTCCCTGGAAGGGAGTCGACTTCAGGAACAGCGTCGCTTCGATCACTTTCGAAGTATCGCCGTTTCCAAAATCCGCCAGACTCACGTCGTGGCAACCGAGTGCTTGGTGCGCCTTGAAAGCTAACTCTTGATCAAGTTGGTAAATTTTTAGTTTAATTTTTTAACGAAGAGCCGGAATTGAGCCTGCACTCGCATTTTTTAATTCATAATTATCAGGGAGAGTGTCGGTTGCCGGAATCTGGATCACCAAAATGCGGTCAGGTCAGCCTTTTGCGAGCAAATCAACCCCTGAAAAGGATAACGCGTTCAGGACTGATTCGCGCACCTGACACAGCGCAAGATTCGGAGGCTGCCAGCCGGCTTAAAAGTTAACGCTCGCAACTTCAGCAGGATGTTCTAAGGGGACGGGCGGGCAGGAGAATCGTTCCCCCTCCCGCCCATACCCGAATTACTTGCCTGCCAGCACTGCCGCCGTCATGCCGACCTGCGGCCGACCGGCCTTGATGCCGATACGTTTGATTTCCCATTCCAGCGGCACGCCGGTCTTCTCGAGAACGCGGCGACGGACTTCTTCACCGAGATTCTCGATATCGGCAGCGCTTGCGGCGCCATTGTTAATCAGGAAGTTGCAGTGCATCTCTGAGACCTGCGCATCACCAACCCGCAATCCACGGCAGCCGACAGCCTCGATCAACTGCCAGGATTTTCCATCAGGCGGATTCTTGAAGGTCGATCCCCCGGTCCTGCTATTGACCGGCTGTGTAGAGGAGCGAGCTTCAGTGATCTTGTTCATCTCGGCCTGAATTTCTTCCACGACACCCGGCCGTCCCTGGAACAGGGCCTCGGTGAAGTAGACGTCGCTCGGAACAGCACAGTTGCGATAGGTAAAGCCCATATCCGCATTGCTGAGCGTAAGTTTGCGTCCGGAACGATGAACGGCACGAACTGATACAAGCACGTCCTTCACTTCGCTGCCGTAAGATCCGCAATTCATCCTCATGGCACCGCCGATGCTGCCCGGAATTCCGCGCAGGAAGGCCAGACCGGCAATACCGGCATCACCCGCCACCCTGGCAACCTTGACGTCGGGAGCTCCCGCACCGGCACGCACCTTGCAGTCAGCCTCCACCGTCACTTCGGAAAGCGCTTTGCCAAGACGGATCACAATGCCTGGTACACCATTGTCACGGATCAGGATGTTGGAACCGATGCCGAGCATCAGAACCGGAATATCGGCAGGAATCGCTGTCAGAAAAGTCGAGAGATCGTCCTCATCGGCAGGGGTATACAACACCTGAACCGGGCCACCGGTGCGAAACCATGAGAGCGGGGCTCCCGGCGCATTGGCCTCCAGCGTGCCTCGAAGGTCGGGTACGAGATTGCGCAACGCCGGGACAATATCTTCAAACATGGAATTCTCCAAAAACTGCTTTCAAAAGGCGTCGCTCAATGACGAGATCAGGAAAGCGCCTTCAACTCGTCGGGAAGTGCATAGGCCCACTGGGTGATGTTACCAGCCCCGAGGCAAACCACATAGTCGCCGGGACCGGCAATACCCCGGATGATTCCTGCCAGATCTTCCGGTTTGTCCAGTGCAAGGGCATTGCGATGCCCGCGCGCCTTCAGCCCTTCGACCAGTCCATCTCGATCCGCACCCGGTATTGGCGCCTCCCCTGCCGCATAAACCGGGGCAACAATCACTGTGTCAGCATCGTTGAAGCAGGTGCAGAATTGATCGAACAACGAGGACAGGCGCGTATAGCGATGCGGTTGTACCACCGCGATAACCTTGCCCTCGGTTGACGCCCTCGCTGCGCGCAGCACGGCCGCAATTTCAACCGGGTGATGACCATAATCGTCAAAGATAACCGCCCCATTCCATTCGCCGGTTCGCGTGAAGCGACGCTTGACGCCTCCGAAAGCTGCCAGAGCCTTGCGGATGTCATCATCGGAGACGCCTAATTCGCGCGCGACCGCTATCGCAGCCGTAGCATTGAGCGCATTGTGATGCCCCGGCATCGGCATCGTCAAATCCGCGATCTCGCTGGTTTCACCCCTGCGATTTCGGATGGTGAGCTTGAAGCGCGTCATGCCACCGCGCAAATCCACATCAGTGATCCTTACATCGGCCTGCGGATTTTCGCCGTAGGTGATGATGCGTCTGTCCTCGATCTTTCCAACCAGGTCCTGCACGGTCGGATGGTCCATACACATCACTGCAAAACCATAGAAAGGAATCGATTCGATGAACTGGCAGAAGGCATCCTTGATCGCATCGAAGGTCTTGAAATGGTCGAGATGCTCAGGGTCGATATTGGTAACCACGGCGACATCAGCGGGAAGCTTGAGGAAAGTTCCGTCAGACTCATCCGCCTCGACCACCATCCATTCACCGTCACCCATCCGGGCGTTGGTGCCGTAAGCATTGATGATGCCCCCGTTGATCACGGTCGGATCGAGCCCGCCCGCATCCAGCAATGTCGAAACGATGGAAGTCGTGGTCGTCTTGCCATGGGTACCGGCAACCGCAACGCAGCTCTTGAAACGCATCAGCTCAGCCAGCATTTCCGCACGGCGCACAACCGGCAGGCGGCGCTCCCTCGCGACTGTCAATTCCGGATTGTCACGTCTGATTGCCGTTGAAACGACAACCAATTCGGCACCTTCGACGTTTTCGCCCTGATGACCGATGAAGGTTTTTATCCCCTTTTCGGCCAGCCTTTTGACATTGTAGTTATCGGATGCATCCGACCCCTGCACCGTATAGCCGAGATTGTGCATCACCTCGGCGATGCCCGACATGCCGATGCCACCGATACCGATGAAATGAATGGGGCCAAGTTTGGTCGGAAGTTTCATGGTGTTCTCTTTTTTATCTTAACATCTGGCGGTAACCCGCCTCTAAATCTGTTCTCGCAAAACGGCAGCAGCAGGCAATCCCTGTCACCGCCCGGAAGGCAGATAACTTAATATCGCATCGGCAAGTCGTTCCCCGGCATCTGCAATACCAGCCTTTTTGGCGGCAGAAGCCGCATTAACGAGAATGGATGGATCATCGAAACGCCTGGTAATCTCCAGGGCAAGGCGCTCAGGCGTGAAGTTTTCCTGTAGCACGACCTCCGCTCCCCCGGCATCCGAAAGATATCTGGCATTGGCGGCTTGATCCTGGTCAAGCGCCCCCGGCAGGGGCACAAGCAGTGAAGGCCGCCCGAGAACAGCCAGTTCCGCCACCGTCGACGCGCCTGATCGCGCAACGACGAAATGAGCATCCGCCATTCTTTGAGGAAGATCGGAGAAAAAGGGCTGAATATCGGCCTGGATGCCGAGTGAGGCATAAAGTCCGCTAACCCGATCAGCGTCTTCAGCACGCGCCTGCTGCGTCAACGAGAGACGGGAGCGCAATTCCTTCGGCAGAAGGGCAAGCCCTGCCGGAACGATATCGCTCATCACCCTGGCGCCCTGGCTGCCACCGAATACCAGAAGCTTGAAGTTATCTGAAGGAGCCGGGGCGGAGAACACTGTTTTCGCTGCCTCGATCACAGCAGGGCGAACCGGGTTGCCTGTATGGACGATTTTGGCACGGATGCCCGGAGGAATACTTCGCACACCGGGAAAGCCGGTCGCAATGAGGGAAGCACGCCGGGCAAGCAATCGGTTGGCGCGGCCCATTACTCCGTTCTGCTCGTGAACGATGGTCGGTATCCGGAGCATCGAAGCAGCGATCAGAGGGGGAACGGTCGGATAGCCACCAAAACCAACCACGGCATCGGGCCTCAAACGGCGCAGAGGCCCCATCGCACCCAGCGTTCCCCATCCAAGCTTCAATGCAGCGAAACCCTTGCCGACAAACGACCCACCGGACGGAGTGGCGGAAGACACCTGGACGATCTCGTCAGCGGGAAATGCTCCGGATAGGCCGCCGACCCGGTTGTCCGTCATCAACACGATTCGTACACCGCGCGGCTTGAGGGCCACAGCAAGAGATTCTGCCGGAAACAGGTGGCCTCCGGTGCCACCTGCCGAAAGCACGATCAATCTCTCGCTCATTGCGCAGGCTCCGCAACGAAAGATGGCTCTTTGCGCATACGCTGCTTCGACGACTTCTTCCGTTGCATCGGAGGATAGGGGTTGGTGAGTTCGGCGCGGGGACGCCGACGGGTCAATGCGAGCAGGAAGCCCATTGCCAATGCCAGCGAAACCAGCGAAGAGCCGCCATAGGAAATGAACGGCAACGTCATGCCCTTCGCCGGCATCAGGTGCACATTCACTGCCATATTGATCGCCGCCTGGAGACCGAACAGCATCACGAGGCCGGTGATCGCCAGGCGACAGAACGGATCATCACTACGCCGCGCCTGATAGAGGCCGCGAAGCACAATCAGCGCGAACATGAAAAGCAGGCCTATGCAGACGATGATCCCGAACTCCTCGGCGGTAACCGAGAAGATGAAATCGGTATGAACGTCGGGCAGAATGCGCTTCACAACACCCTCTCCCGGTCCGCGTCCGAACCAGCCACCACTCGAGAAAGCTTCCATGGCCCGATCAACCTGGAAGGTGTCACCCGCGGATTTGTCCATGAAGCGCTCAATGCGCGAACGAACGTGGGGAATGAACTCGTAGGCAGCCGTTATGCCGACAAGTCCGGCTCCGCCAAGACCAAAAACCCAGAACCAGTGCAGACCGGCGACAAAGAACAGCCCGCACCAGACAACGGTGATCAGCATCGTCTGGCCGAAATCCGGTTGCAGAATGAGCGGAATGATGGTTGCGGGTAACAGAAGCAGCCCCATCACGATCCCTGGCATGTCCTGGCGTCTTCCCGCTTCGGAGAACGCCCAGGCTGTCAGAACAACAAAGGCTGGCTTGACGAATTCCGACGGCTGCACGCCGACGCCCAACAGGCGTATCCAGCGGTGCGCACCCTTGATTTCCGGCCCGAACTGAATGGCGGCAAGAACAAGCACCATGCTGACGATGTAAAGAAGCAATGCCAACCTGCGAATGTGGCGCAGGGAGAGGAAAGACACCGCAAGCATTATCAGAACGGTCGGAACCAGGAATAAAAGCTGCCAGTGGACAAAATAGAAAGTAGATAATCCGAGGCGGGCGGCAACCGGCGGCCCGCCGGCCATGAGGAACACCAGACCGGCGATCATCAGCACCGCAAGCACGGCCAGAAGAAGACGATCAACCGTCCACCACCAATCTCCGACGAGCGAACGTTCAGCGCGAGATACCATGTCAATTCACCTCACCGTCGAAGTCGGTTAACGAACGGACCAGCTTGCGAAAGTGATCCCCGCGAATTTCAAAATTCGGATACTGGTCATAGGAAGCGCAGGCCGGAGAAAGCAATACAACCGGCTCGGTGGCTGCGGTATCGCCAGCCGCGTCGCTACTGGCGGCTGCAACCGCCCGCTCAAGGGTACCGCAACTGAGATAGGGAACCTTGCCTTCCAGAGTTGCAGCGAAGGCTTGTGAGGCCTCGCCTATCAGATAAGCGCGCCTGATTTTCCCGAAATACGGGGCCAGTGGCTCGATCCCGCCTTCCTTCGGCTTTCCGCCTGCAATCCAGTAGATATGCTCAAATGACAGCAGCGCCTTTTCAGCGGAATCCGCATTGGTCGCCTTGGAATCGTTAATGAAGAGCACGCGACCGGCATGTCCTATCTGCTCCATGCGATGAGGCAGGCCCGGAAACGAGCGAACATGGCGAGCGATATCGGCTCGCGCAACGGAAAACGGTGCGGCCATCAGGGCAGCGACGGTTGCACAAGCGTTCTGGCCATTATGGCGTCCGCGCAATGCCGGCACATTATCAAGCCTGGCAATGGCTTGCATAGAGCCGTCTGTCATCCGCTCGACTATCGTTTCACCATCAAGGCAAATCTCAGCGTCGGGACGGGGCATCATGGCGATACGAACCAGATGACGCGGGGCATTGCCCATGTTCTGGCGAGAAATATCTTCCAGAACCGGGAGAGACAAAGGGTCATCGACCGAAATAACAGCCGTCACAGCTCCGGCAACCAATCGCTCCTTGATCGCCACGTAATTTGCCATGTCGCCATGCCTGTCGAGATGGTCAGGCGTGATGTTCAACAGAATGCCAATGCTCGGAGCCAAAGACGGGGCAAGATCAATCTGAAATGACGAACATTCGATAACGTGCGCACGCCTGTCCGCCGGAGGTTCCAGAGCAAGAACAGCCGTACCGATATTGCCACCCATCTGCACATCCCAGCCATTCTCCCGCAGGATATGAGCGATCAGTGCCGTGGTGGTCGATTTTCCGTTTGTTCCTGTCACTGCAATGAATGGTGCTTCAGGCGCAATAAACGCCCTCTCCTGGCAGAATAGCTCAATATCTCCGATAATCTCGACCGAGGCCCTGCGCGCCAACGTAACGGTCCAATGCGGCTCGGGATGAGTCAGCGGCACTCCCGGAGAAAGGATGAATGAGGAAAAACTTGACCAGTCAGCCTGGCGCAGATAGGCAACAGAAATTCCTCTCTCCGCCGCTTCGGACATTTTCACCGGGTTATCGTCGCAGGCGACAACATTCGCGCCACCAGCCTGCAACGCAAGCGCGGTGACGAGGCCCGAGCCTCCAAGCCCGAACAATGCAACCGTCTTCCCCGCGAATGCCGTGACCGGTGTCATGAATGCCTTAAACCTCCATCTACCTGATTTTCAGTGTCGACAGACCGATGAGAGCCAGCACGAAAGCGATGATCCAGAAACGGATCACAACCTGCGGCTCAGTCCAGCCCAGTTGCTCAAAATGATGATGGATGGGCGCCATCTTAAAGACACGCTTGCCCGTAAGTTTGAACGAGACCACCTGAATGATCACCGACATGATTTCGAGCACGAACAGGCCACCGACGATTGCCAGAACAATTTCGTGTTTGGTCGCGATCGCAACCGCCCCGAGCAACCCGCCAAGAGCAAGAGAGCCGGTATCCCCCATGAATATCTGCGCAGGTGGCGCATTGAACCACAAGAATCCAAGCCCGGACCCTATCAGGGCTCCACAAATGACCGACAATTCACCCGAACCCGGGACATGGCTGAGTTGCAGGTAATTGGCATAAACAAAGTTACCGGCAATGTAGGCAATGAAACCGAAAGTGCCTGCTGCAATCATCACGGGAACAATTGCCAGGCCGTCAAGACCATCGGTGATGTTGACGGCATTTCCTGCTCCGACCAGAACCAGCGCTCCGAAGACGACGAAGAACCAGCCCAGGTTCAGCATCGCGTCCTTGACGATGGGAAAGGCAAGCTTGTTGGCAAGAGTCGGGGGGGCGATGTAAGCGAAAGCGATACAGGCGATAACGGCAATCGCGGTTTCGACGGCCAGCCTCGACTTGCCCGAGAAGCCCTTGTGAGATTGCTTGGTAACCTTCAGATAATCATCGTAAAAACCGACCATCCCGAAGCCGATAGTCACAAACAGAACAACCCAGACATAATGATTGCTCAGATCCGCCCACAGCAGCGTACCAACCAGGACACCGGCCAGAATCATCAGGCCGCCCATGGTCGGAGTTCCGCGCTTGGTTTGCAGATGCGATTGCGGTCCGTCTTCCCGGATAGGCTGCCCCCTGCCCTGGTGGAGACGCAGCGAGGAAATGATCGAGGGGCCGAACCAGAACACAAAAAACAACGCGGTCGCAGTTGCCCCGGTCACACGAAAAGTTTGATATCGAAAGATATTCAGCGGTGTGAACACGTAACTGACATCTGCAAGCCAATACAGCATTTAACCGGTTATCCTTTCGAGGCCGGGTTAGGTTTCTCTGAGCCCTGCGCGGCGGAAGCGCCAAGAACGCCGTGTCGCTCCTTCAGCGATGCGACGACAAGGCCCATACGGGTGGAAAGCGATCCCTTGATCATGATCGCATCGTCAGCACGGACAAAAGCGTTGACCTGATCGATCAGTTGCGCCGACGTCTCGCCATAACCGCCAATGAGTGAGGAAGGAAGAGCCTCAACCAGGTTTTTCATCAGGGAACCTGCGGCGAAGACCTGATCGACACCGCTATCGAGAATGACTTTCGCCAGTTCCTCATGCAATTTCGGCCCTGTCGGGCCCAACTCGCCCATATCGCCAAGCACTGCGATTTTTCGTCCCCCCTTGGGAATATCGACCATCGCAAGATTAGAGAGTGCAGCCCGCATGGAAGCCGGGTTGGCGTTATAGCTCTCATCGACCAAAAGAAATGACGAGTCGCGGGAGCCCAGTAGAAGCCTTTCGCCTCGCCCGGTTGGCGGTGTCAGGTCGATCATCGCGGCAGCCGCAGCATCAACATCGGCACCTGTTGCAGCAACCGCAGCCAGAACAGCGAGCGAATTCAACGCTACATGCCGACCGGGACTGCCGACGCGATACCTGATTTTTCTACCAAAAACAGAAGCGACGACGTCAGAAGCTTCCGAACCGGCGATGATCGTTTCGGCCCGGATATCTGCTTCCGCCCCCTCTCCGAACGAGATAACCCGTCCGGCCTGGGACCCTGCCGCATGCAACTTAAGGCGTTCAAAATGCAGGCAATCCCTTGGCAGGATCGCAATGCCACCCGGTTCCAGACCCGTGAATATCTCGGCCTTGGCATCCGCTATATCGGCAACTGAACGGAAAAATTCGAGATGAACCGGTGCAACAGTCGTTATGATTGCAACGTTCGGCCGAACCAGTTTCGTCAGAGGCAGTATTTCGCCGGGATGATTCATCCCGATCTCATAAATGGCGAATGCACTGTCGCGGGGCGTGCGGGCAAGCGTCAGCGGCACACCCCAATGGTTATTGTAGGAGGCAACAGACGCGTGAGTCGCGCCTTGACGGGATAGCGCCAGGCGCAACGCCTCCTTGGTTCCTGTCTTGCCCACGGAGCCGGTGACGGCAATCACCGGTCCAGTGATCCTGTTACGGGCTGCAAACGCAAGATCACGCATCGCCTGCATGACGTCGGCAACCGCGAATATACGTCCGAATTCCTGGAACTCATCAGCACGTGACCGCAAGACAAATGCACCAGCCGCACCCTTTGCCAGGGCAGCCTGAGCGAAATCATGACCGTCTCGTGCCTCGCCTTCGATAGCGAAGAAGAGATCACCCGGCTGAAGACTGCGCGTATCGATAGAAACACCTTGAATAGAAGAGCCGTTACCGGTGCAGATAGCATCGGTTGCAGCAACAACTTCTTCGGTGCTCCATAACGAAGCCGTCATTTTCCTCTCTCCGCAATCGCCGTCCTTATTTCCTCGTGGTCGGAAAACGGCAGGGTCACATCACCAACAATCTGGCCCGTTTCATGACCTTTTCCTGCAACGATCAAAATGTCCCCGGGTTGCAGTTCCGCGACAGCCGTCAGGATTGCAGCGGAACGATCGCCGATCTCTCTTGCTCCCGGAGCCTCAGCCAGAATTTCGGCTCGAATGGCAGCAGGCTCCTCGGAACGCGGATTATCATCCGTGATAATGACGACATCAGCTTTCTCCACGGCGATCCTACCCATAATCGGTCTCTTGCCGTGGTCCCGATCACCACCGCATCCCAGCACGCAGAACAAGCGGCCGGACGTGAACGGGCGAACGGCTTCCAACACGTAAGCAAGAGCGTCGGGTTTATGCGAGTAATCGACGATACAAATCGCTCCGTTGACCTCACCGACCTTTTCGAGACGGCCACATACGCCAACAAGACCGCCAAGAGCAGATATCACATCCGCCTTGCGCTCGACGCCCTCAATACAAAGAACGGACGCCGCTGCGACCAAGGCATTCTCAACCTGGAAGCCACCCAGAAGAGGAAAATCGACTTCGTAGATTTCCCCGAAAGCTTCAATCTTCAGATGCTGCTCAAACTGTCGTGCCTCGGAAGAGATAAGGCGGATATCCTTGCCAGCCGCTCCGGTCGTCAGCACCTTCAAGCCGCGCTTTTCAATTCTCGGCAGGAAGAAACCCGCATAAGCCCCGTCTGCATTCACTACGGCAAAAGCATCGTTAGCAAGCAATTCTTCGAACAACCGCAGCTTGGCCTCGGCATAAGCCTCTATCGTTCCATGATAATCAAGGTGATCACGGCCGAGATTCGTAAAGGCGGCACCCGCCAGGCGCACTCCATCAAGCCGACGTTGTTCGATGCCGTGGGAAGATGCCTCCATGGCAAGGCGCGTGACACCGTTTCCCGCCAGGCGATTGAGCGTTTCATGCAGCGATAGCGGATCTGGCGTCGTCAATGAGCCGTAAGCGGCACCATCTGACGTCACAACTCCCAGAGTTCCCAGACTGGCGGCGCTACGACCGACAGCGCTGAAAAGCTGGCGCATGAAATCCGCAACGGAACTTTTGCCGCTGGTCCCGGTGACAGCAACGATTTTCTCCGGCTGTTTCGGATACATCCGGGCAGCGGCAAGGGAAAGCGAGCTGCGAACATCCGCAACCCTGACATAAGGCACCTTGCCTTTGAGCATGTCCGGCTCCGGGCACTCGCCGACCACCGCGACGGCGCCTGCCGCAACCGCGAGTTCTGCGTACAGCATGCCATCGGCCCTGGTTCCCGGAATTGCCACGAAAACAAAGCCGGGCTTAACCCGACGGCTGTCGGCGGTCAGGCCGCTGACAACGATTTCTCCATCGGGTGTTATTGCAGAGGGGAAGAGATCGGCAAGAGTTCTCGTATTCATTTTATTCCCCAGGCCCCGAGCTTTTCCATCAATGGGAAAGGATGCGCAGCTACCTCGAAACGCGGCATAATACCGACCAGCGGAGCAACTCTCTGGATCAGGTTCCCGGCAACGGCACCTGCATTATACGCGGCTGTTGTATAGCCATAACTATCTGGCGTTGCCTGCGGCTCGTCAAAGATTACAAGAAACAGGTAACGCGGCTTGTCGGCAGGAACAATGGCCATGAAGGTGGTGAAGTTCTTGTTTTTGGCGTAGCGGCCCCCTATCACTTTATCGGCCGTTCCCGTCTTGCCACCGACGAAATAACCCGCAACAGCGGCTTTGGAAGCGGAACCGCGATCCGCATTGAGGCGCATGATGTAGCGGAGAGCCTCACTGGTCTCAGGCTTGACAACTCTAACCGCGTTTTTGTTGGCCTCCGCCTCATCCCTTTTGATGAATGTTGGAGTCATCAATCGCCCCCCATTCACCAGAGCAGCAACCGCCATGCTGGCCTGAAGCGGCGCAACGGCCAATCCGTGGCCGTAAGCGATGGTTACCGTGTTCAGCTCACCCCAACGTCCGGGAATGATCGGTTCAGCATTCTCAGGTAGCTCAGTCCGCAACCTGTCAAGCTGCCCCATTTTGCGCAGGAAAGCTTTATGTCCCTCAACACCGACCCCAAGCGCCATGCGCGCAGTTCCGATATTGGAGGAGTGAATGAACACTTCCGGCACGGTCAGAATACGGTTTGTGCCATGGTAGTCGCCGATGGCGAATTTTCCGTAGTGAAGCTTGGAACGGGCATCAAGGGTAGAGTTGATGTTGAACTTTCCGGAATCCAGACCCATCGCAATGGAGAGAGCCTTGAACGTAGAACCCATTTCAAAGACACCGACATTGATCCGGTTAATCCGGTCTTTATCCAGAGCGTCAACGGGATTGTTCGGATTGTAGTCCGGCAGAGACACCAGGGCGATCACCTCCCCGGTGTTGACGTCCATGATGAGGCCGCCGGTCGCCTTGGCCCTGTACCTTGCCATTCCCTTGACCAACTCATCGCGCAGCACATGCTCGACCCTGAGATCAAGCGATAGCTGAAGAGGCTTGAGACTGGTGGAATCCGTAAGGAATCCCGCGCTGCTCAGATCCTGCAGGCCCTGGTTATCGATGTATTTCTCTATTCCCGCGATCCCGTGATTATCGATATTGGTAAAGCCGAGTACGTGAGCGCCGGCGGGACCATTGGGGTAAACGCGTTTATTGTCGGGAAGAAAGCCGACTCCGGGAATGCCTTGCCGGTAAACTTCCGCCTGCTGGCGCGGGGTGATCTGGCGTTTGACCCATATAAACCCACGTTTCGACCCGAGCTTTTCATATAACTCACGGGCATTGAGATCCGGCAGGACGGCAGTCAGTTTCTCGACAGCTTCATCACGGTCGATAATGTTACGTGGCTCGGCAAAGACCGAAACGGTCCGTACATCGGTTGCCAGGATTTCGCCGTTGCGATCGATGATGTCCGGCCTGGAGGCCGCCATCTCGGAAGAGACCGCCCGCCGCAAGGGCGTTGCAGGGTCAGACGTTGTCGCGAGATAGACCAGTCTTCCCGTAATGACGGTAAAAAGCAGCGTAAAACAAAGCGCTACCAGACCAACCCGAGAAGCACTTCTTTCCGCCTGAAGAAAGAACATATCCTTGATATGCCCGATCAGAGGTTTTTTCTTTTCCGTATCGCCTGCAACTCTTTTCGCAATCAGATTGTCTTCATGTCCGGAATGTCCCGACCCGGCGTGGCCATTTTCATTATAGTCTGGATCATGGAGTATGTTTCTCATCACGGATCACCGCCTGGGCGTTGTCGACGGAGCAATTGCTCCGGTCACACCGACATCTACCGCACTTTTATCCTTCGGCGTTGAGGTACCAACGAGGCCGAGAGCCTGGAGCTTCATACCGATTTCATCCCCGCGAGACGGCCTCACAGGAATGTCGCCCCAACGGGCGAGCTGCTTTATGTCCATGACCTGGAGGTCCAGATGCTGCTCAGCGGCCGTCTGCAACCGATCCGGGCTATTGAGCAATTGCCATTCCGCGCGCAGCACGGCAATCGAACCGCGCTCTTTCTCTATCTTGTTGGTCAGTTTCGCGACCTGCTCCGAATAGAACAGCGTGTCATACTTAATGGAGTAAGCGTAACCCGCAGAAGCGATCAGTGCAGTGATGGCAAGCATATGCAACAGGCGCATCATTTGCGATCTCCTCTCGAACGTGATCGATCCGGCAACCCCGCCAGCATGGTGAGAGCCTCGACAGGCGGCTGTGGGGCAGCATCGGAGCGGATCGCAAATCGTAACTTTGCCGAACGCGAACGCGGATTGGTTGCAACTTCCTTCGGCCCCGGAGCGACAGGACCACGTGCGGGAGCATTGAATGTTGCCTTCGGCACATCCACGATGGGCATGTGCCTCGAACCCATGGGCATTCGCCCGGTTCTGGCCGTGAAGAACTGCTTCACGATCCGGTCTTCGAGGGAATGGAACGTCACTACAGCGAGACATCCACCGGGTTTCAGAACAACTTCGGCCGCATGAAGTGCGCGGACCAACTCGCCCAGCTCATCATTGACAGCAATGCGCAATGCCTGGAACACCCGGGTCGCGGGATGGGCACCGCCCGGCTCGGCCCAGACATGAGCGGCGACCAGATCCGCCAACTCCTTTGTCGTTGTAATGGGGGCCTTACGCCGTGTTTCAATGACGGCCCGAGAGATCGCACGGGAACGGCGCTCTTCTCCATAATGAAAGAAAATATCAGCGAGTTCGGCTTCCGATGCCTCGTTGACAAGATCGGCAGCGCTACGTCCGGCCTGCTCCATGCGCATATCCAGCGGACCGTCAAACCGGAAGGAGAAGCCACGCTCAGCCTCGTCAAGCTGCATCGAAGAAACTCCGATATCCAGCACGACCCCATCGACAGGAGCATGATCTGCCACCAATGTATCGAGATCGCCGAAACGGCCTTCGATAAGCGAAACCCGGCCACGTGCCTGACGAACAAGCGCCTCGCCGCGCTTTATCGCGCTCGGATCCCGATCTATTCCGACAACTCTCGTCGTGGCATGCGAAGCCAGGATACCGCGCGTATATCCGCCGGCACCAAATGTGCCATCGACAAACAGGCCACCTCGCCCAGCCCCAAGCGCCTCACAGACTTCCGCCAGGAGCACCGGGACATGTCGGGCAGGTCCGCCTGCGGCTTCGGTTTTTCCGTCGCCGCCACCCGTCATCGTTCCCTTACTCCCGGCAGAGGATCCTGTGTCATACGACCGTCCAGATTGCGAAGACCGAGACCTTTTTTCAGATCCCTCACTTTCATACGCGCCGCCTCCAGGTGCACACGAAAGCGCTCCGGCTCCCAAATCTGGAACTTCTGACCGAGACCAACGAATGTCACTGCATCCGCAATCCCGGCATGGGCCTTCACCGTATCGGTCAAAATCACACGCCCCTCCGTATCGACCTTCAGTATTTCGCTTGTCCCGAACAGAGCCGTGGACAACTGGTCCCGCTCGTCCGAATAAGGCGACATCGTCGACAGAAACGCGTCGATCTCGTTCAAAAGAGCATTGCCGCCAGCGTCGAGAGCCGGCGCGTCCAACGCCGGATGGACATATAACCCCTCGAAACCATCCCGCGCCAACACGGCCCGGAACGGCGCAGGGATAGACACCCGCCCCTTCGCGTCCAACTTGTTCGTAAAATTGGAGACGAAGCGGCTCATCACCCGCAGCACTCTTACTTTTGAAACCCCGACCATCGGCAAATCCACATTTGCCGAACCCGACAACAACATCCTCACGCAATGAGACCCGAACGCCCGCATAGCGTTCGACCGAATCACGGAAATCAGTTCCAGACGGGATAGCTTGGGATATCATGGGATACTATGGTCGTCAATGGAATAACAAGCCTGAATCAGCTCAGGCGCACGGTATCCATCAGAGACCTCCATGGTTAATGAACCGTAAGGAAATTGAGGAATTTTTGCGATTTCTGCAAATTGCATCATAAAGTGGGGTGGTTTCCCATCACAATTGCGACAACCGTGCAGCAAGGTCGGACAACGCCTTTACACATGAAAGTTGAATCCAGCTTTGTTTCCTTAGATGGATCAATTTATGCTCCTTATTCTGGCGGGTCATTCAAACTTGTTCGGGTCGTTTGCGGGAGGGGCGGAATCCTACGCTAAGCCCGCAGCAAGCAACGCTGGGTCAGACCATCAATCCACGGGTTTCAATGCTCGGCTGAATGCCTCAGTGGCCATGGCGATCAGCCGCCTATGGATTTCCAGGCGGGACCGTCCTCCTCCGTCCGAGCAGATGGGATCGCCGATCTTTTCGGAATCTGCGAGTTTGTCCGCATCGGGTTTGCATTCACCAAACATGCTATAGTGGCTCGCGTCCTCAATCGTGGAATACGTACCCTTTGGAATGGCCTTTGCTATCCCGGAAGCGAGCGTTGTCTGGGGAATTGTTCCTGATTGGCCAAGATTCACGATATCGACGGGGATCGAAACCTTTGAAAAAGTATCCATTTGGAAGATATCCACTGGCGCAGGATCTATTGCCATCACAAATTCAATCCGCTTGTCCTTGTTGTCGCGACCGGCCAGCCGCATGTCCATTGCGTGAAGGTCGACGCCGCTTTGCCTGACCCATCCGCAAAGCGACGTATTAAAGTCGTCGGTGTCGCAGTAGCTTGCTAGGCGGATCGGATCGATACGAGCGCCAGCTAGCGCCAGGGCCGTATTGCCCCCCATCGAAAGGCCGAGCGCACCGACCCTCCCGGCTTCCAGATGATTTTCAAAAGGGGGATATTTCTCCACAACGTCCAAGGTTGCGCTAATATCTGCGGGCCTCAGCCAAAGCTTCATCGTTTCCGCCGCCGATTTGTTTGCTCCCGTATTACCGGGATGAGTAGGAGCGGCCACGATGAATCCCTGCTGCGCCAATGGCGCTGCGATCCAGCTCATGGCTTGCGGGGTTCCACCTAGTCCAGCGCCATGAGATAATAAGATCAACGGATATTTTCCGCGCGAGATCGGGGCATCGAGCATGGCATCCGTCCCCACAAAAAATGTACTTTCGCCAAGGGTGACGGGTTTGCCGCCCGCATCCGCCGGATACCAAATAGTCACTCTGAGATCGCGGCCTCGTTCTTTCGAAGAGGCTACAATCTCCCGCACGCCAACAAATTCGCTGGCGGCGGCAGAGTAATGTGCGATCAACATCGGAGAGATGGTGCTAAAAAAGATCGCTGCTATTTTCATCGTCAATTTCATGGCATTTTCCTCATGGCCGTGGGATTTGTCCGGAGCAATCAGTAAAAGCGCGAGGCCGTATCCGAGGTAGAGGGCAAATAGAACAATATCGATGGGCGCGCGCCAGAAGGCAACGAAAACAGCAACGTGGATCGCCGGCGCCAGGTGCGGCTGTAAGTCGAGGGACTGCGAGTCATCGGCTTTAGAGACGCGGGCACATCCAATCAGCATGTTTCTTAAACGTTCCCGAAGCATCGCGGCATAAGGATGAATGCCGGTCATATTTGCGGCAGGAGTGAGGTGTCAGCCGGTCTGTAAGCCGGGTTCTGTAGGGCCCGTAAAAACGGACGTGGCGGCCATTCCTCTGGGACCACCGTTGCCGGTGGCCTCTAGCAACCAACCCGGACGACCAGCCTGAAAGTAGGCCTGGACGCGAACGCCCTGTCGTCCCTATTCGGTTTTGCTCCCGGTGGGGTTTGCCTTGCCGAGCACGTTACCGTGTTCGCGGTGCGCTCTTACCGCACCCTTTCACCCTTACCCGTCGAAACGGGCGGTTTACTTTCTGTGGCACTTTCCCTGGGGTTGCCCCCGCCGGACGTTATCCGGCACCGTACTTTCATGGAGCCCGGACTTTCCTCCCTGGAACAGAAGCTCCAGAGCGGCCGCCCGACCGGCTGACTCATGCACATGTGGGGTATCGGCCCCTTCTCAGTCAAGCACGAAAGATTGAAAATGCTTTGGAGAGAGGATTTCCGCTACCGTCAGACAAAAGCTATTTCTAGCGGGTGAGTTCGGCGTGGATCATCTTGACCTTTGAGCAGTAACTACGCGCTGCCAGGGTCATGGAAGTTGCCCTGTGCCCCGCCTGATAACGCAAAATCGTTCCACAGGTATCCCCCCCCGCCAACCGATAGGCCATGGCGAGATATTTGATACCATAGCGCAGATTAGTGTCGGGATCGAACAATCCTGATGCGTCGCCATTATAACCCAGTGACCGCGCAGTTCGGTGGTGTATCTGCATCAACCCCATATAAGGTCCATTGCGCGCTGCCGAGTTGTAGCGGCTTTCGATGCGGACTACCGCATCGGCCAGCATGAACGGAATACCATTTTCTGCTGCGTGACGTGAAATCAGAGGCCGCAGTTTTGCCGCCCGCACCGGATCGTCTCCGATAATTCGATTGAGTTTGGACAACCGACGCGGCTGTTCCTCGGCATCCGATGACTTGCTGGCTGTATCTGGAGATACGTTGAATAACCGCTCCAACCAATTCGCAGGCCTTTCCCCAGTCGAGCTCTGGTCATCACTGCCCTGGGTGGGAATCTGCTGATAGGAAGCCAGTTGCACATTCCCGGCGGGCGCCTCAGCCTGCTCCTGCATTTCAGGCAGATCGGGACGTATCGGCGGCATGGGAACCTGGCTCAGCACTGCTGATGGCGCAACACCAGTCAAATCCGGAACCGATGGCGTCGGAGAAGTAACCGCGTCCACAGCTAAAACTCCGCTATCGGAAGGTGCTGCGGAGAGAGGACGCGCCGGAGGTAGCGGAACCGAAAGCGAAGCAATCGATTGATGTGGCGTCTGCTCTTTTGCGGTAGTTTCCTTTGCCTGCGCATCGCCTGGCCTTGTTGCGCCCTCTCCCGCCTTTAGAGAAGATGGCCCTAAAACAGGGTAAGGTTCAAAGTGCTGCACACTCGGCGCGGGATATGACGACAGTTGTTGCGGTAATGGTTTTGCCGTCTCAGAAGCTGGAGCTTGTTGAGTGCTCATGTTCTGAATATCTGGCCGGTGGGGTGGCAATGGTACGAGGCGGAGTTCAGGTTTATCGGCGCGGGCAGCAACACGCTTTTCGGTTTCCACTGTTGCTTCTGCAACATCGGGAGCTGCTGCTTCACCAGTAACGTCCGCCGGATCAAGGGCTTTTCTGGATTGCGAGGTTCTCTTCTTCGAAGCGGGCTTTGTAGAAGCGCCCCCTTTAGATTCTGTCGCCTGGATCGGACTTTGTTCGCCCTGCGCTTTTGCGACCACTGATGCGACAAGTACCCCTGAAGCAAGAGCTGTCACGGCGACAAAATGGATGAGACGACCCACTGTCATTTCATCCTCCTTTTTGGTCCTATCGGTAAATTAGCGATAAGGTTGTCGAATTGAGGCAGAATTGTGTCAGTCCCGATAAAGCTATATTTCCCGATTCCGGGAACAAATTTCTTCACAAGCGAATTCTATTATTGAAAAGAACGCAACTATCGACTCTTTTTAACCACGGTCGTCTTCAAAAGGCAAGCTGGCCACTGGGCTGGCCCATAAACTGCCATATTTAGGTTGGCGTAAGTGCCCTAGTCACGATACCATGTGAACTGTTCACCGGCTTTAACTGGCCTATTCGCAAAACAGTATGAGGAACCCTCCCATGAATAAACTTCTCTATCTCGCCATGGCTGGTGCTTTAACTTTGTCCGTTACGGCATGTAATACACCGGGAGAGCGTGCTCTTGGCGGCGCGGCCCTGGGTGGCGTCGCGGGAGCTGCTATCGGTGGAGCGGCAACCGGTAGAGCCGGCGGTGCTTTGGCCGGTGCAGCGCTGGGCGCGGCAGGTGGTGCAGTTGTGGGAGCAGCAACGGCCCCCGAGCGCCGTAGCCGTGGCGGCTGCATCAATGGCGTTGTCTATGACCGTTACGGCAATGCTTTCTGCCGCTGAGCAAACATAATCATATTCAGCATTGAAAGAGCCGGGCTGGTAGGGTCCGGCTCTTTTTCATTGCCACGGGCGACCGTTAAACTGTATGGCATGCTTGGATTTCGTAACCGGACAAGACGATAAGGCGATTTACCAGGCCAGGGAAAGAATATGTCAGTTTGGGGCAAGTTTGGCGGAGCCGGCATCGGCTGGGTTTTAGGAGGGCCTCTGGGTGCTCTCGTAGGCGCCATGGCGGGGCACTTCTTCATTGACGAGAACAGCTTTAGCAAAGCGGATTTTCCAACCGAAGCTCCGCCGCATGATGTCGTCTTTGCGACAGGACTCGTCGCCCTCTGCGCCAAGATGGCCAAGGCGGATGGTGTGGTGCTTCGCTCGGAAGTCGAGGCATTTGAAAGCATCATTGACATTTCGCAACTGGACAGAAGCAAGGTCGAGTTTCTTTTTCGCCTGGCTCAGACCACTACGAATGGATTCGAAGGCTACGCCAGCCAATTGGCCAGCGCGCTTCGCCACGAACCTGCCCTGCTTGAAGATATCCTGGACGGCCTTTTCTATATCGCCAAAGCGGATCACGCCATCCACGAAGCGGAATTGCGCTTCCTGAAAGCGGTTTCGCAGGAATTCGGATTTAGCGAGAGTGATTTCGCCCGGATATCTGCCAGACATATCATTCTGGCGGACGATCCATATGTCATCCTCGGACTAGAAAGGAGGATGGGAGATAAAGAGCTGAAGCAGGCTTACCGCCGCATGGTTGCCGAATACCATCCAGACCGCGAGATTGCCCGTGGCCTGCCGCCAGAAGCCATCAAGATCGCAACGGAACGACTGGCAACCATCAACGCCGCCTGGGACCGCATAGCGGCCGAGCGACAACTAAAGTAAAAGCCATAGCTCTTTCAGAAATCTGGAAAGACCCGATGTCCCGCTTACAGCCCGATAGTCCCGTCGCTTCAAAAGTATTTCCCTCTCCCAATCACGGTGAGCGCCGGGACAATCGCAAACCCGACATGCTGGTTCTTCATTACACGGGCATGCCGACGGCCAGTGAAGCATTGCAGCGCTTGTGCAATCCGGTTGCCGAAGTATCTGCCCACTACTTTATTTTCGAAGACGGACGTATTCTGCAACTGGTCCCGGAGGCGCGTCGGGCCTGGCACGCAGGCGTCTCATGCTGGGCAGGAGAAGAAGACATCAATTCCTGTTCCATCGGTATCGAAATCGCCAATCCGGGTCATGAAATTGCTCTACAGCCTTTTCCCGTCGAACAGATCGATGCGACTATTGCTTTATGCAAGGACATCATCAGTCGGTGGCCGATAAAGTCACAGCGTATTCTCGCCCATTCCGACATAGCTCCCGGTAGAAAAGCAGACCCCGGAGAATTGTTTCCCTGGCGGAAACTGCACCGGGAGGGCATCGGCCATTGGGTCCCACCGGCCTCGAATGATCATGGCCATGTCTTTTGTAGAGGCGACCAGGGCAGGCCCGTGGAAGCATTACAGGCGATGCTCGCATTTTACGGATACGGTATTGAAATTGACGGAGAGTTTGGAGAACAAACCGAAGCCGTCGTCACTGCTTTTCAGCGACACTTCAGACCTGCACATATCGACGGTGTCGCGGATTTTTCGACAATTACCACTCTACGCAATTTGATCAACGCCCTTCATTAATATGAAATCTTACGGTAGCGGTAAGTAAAATGATGCCAGGTTTCTGAATGGAAGCCGATTGCAGCATCGAAGATTCTTGTCGGTAGCTCCTTCTGGACAGATCCAATTAAGTTTGTGGTTTGATAAGAATCTGCACCCATATCATCACAACATTCATTATCAGTTGTTGATATTTATAATCAAAAAAATCTCTATTTTTTCTTGACTAATGTTTGTTTAATATCTAATACAAATCTGCCTTACATTATCCCATGAGAACAAAATTGTATCTTATGGATGCGCATCGCACAGAAAAACGCATTAACAAGACGATGTTTTTCAGGGAAAAAACTCAATAATCACAACCATTTGAACAAAGAAAGCAAAGCTTTCATCGTCGCCGTTTGGGCGATTCAAAAACACTATTCCGGAGCAAGTCGTGACACGCCGCCAAAACAAATATCTCTACTCTGTAGCCTGCTTATCAGGACTCTTTTTGGTCAGCGGATCAGCCTTCGCCGCGCAATTATCAAAAACTGATGGTACGAGTATTGAGCAAACTGGCGGCACCTATTCTTCCGTCAGCGCTACTCCCAATGGTACGGCGGTTTACGCAAGCAACAGCAGCACAATCATTGGAAACTCCCTGATCATTACTGACAGCGGCTACTCAAATTATGCTCCGGTCTACGTGACCTCCGGCGGTGAGATTACGTTGTCGGATAACTCCACGATTTCCGGCAATCGTGGTCTCCACGCGGATAAAACCGGCAGCCAGATCATCATGAATGGCGGGTCCATCACGGCTACCGGCAATACTGCCGTTGATGTTTACGACGGCGCAGCAGTCACGCTTAACAATGTGAATATTACTGCAGCCAATGGAAGCTGGGGCATTATCGTATGGAGTAACGATGCGTCTCTGGCGCTCAACGGAAGCACACTGAATGTGAGTGGCAATACAGTTGGAATGCAAATTCAGTCTGGAGGCAGCATTCGCGCCGACGGCCTAGCGACTACCTCGAATGCAACGGGCGTTCTGAATTCGCAAGGTAATCTGGACCTTAAAAATTTCGCGATAACCACTCAAGCTGCCAATGCCTACGGTGTTAATGCCAATATCGCCAGCACGACGATTCTCAACAACGGCACCATTACGACAGCCGGAAGCTATGCAAACGGAATCTGGGCGGTATCCGCCAGTTACGTGTCAGAAGGAACAACCGTTACGGGCGATCACCTAACCATCAGGACAACCGGTTCCAACGCACATGGTGTCCTGGTTTCTGGCGATGCTACTAATGTCGCGCAAGTGACACTAACGAACACAACCGTAGAAACCGTTGGTGCCTTCGGTCTATATGCTGATTCCAAGGGGAAAATTTCTCTTTCCGGTGGTTCAATCACGACCACGGGCAATGGTGCAGTTGCAGTCATTACCTCCCTTCAGGACTCTTCGATAACATTGAATAATGTTGACCTGAAGACATCAGGCACAACCGCATTCGGTATCCGTGCACAAGGCAACTCTTCTGGAACTGCAACCTTCTCGACGATTTCGATGAAAAACGGCAAGATCGAAACAAGCGGCGTGGACGGTTATGCGGTTACCGCGACCTATGGCGGCAAGGTAACGCTTGAAAACGTCAATGCGTCAACAACGGGTGCTAACGGTCGTCTGTTGCATATGATCGGCAACGCCGGACAGACCAATACCATTGATGTTACAGGCGGTGTCTTTAGGGCAGAAAACGGCCTGGCGATTTCTGCCCGCGGATCAAATGATACCCTGTCCCTGACCGGGGCCACTGTTTCCGGAAACGGAACGCTACTCGACGTGGCGGCGGGCGGTCAGGTCGTCAATCCGGCTTATTTCACAATGAACGTCGACAGCTCGACACTGACCGGTGGAGCACGCGTTGACGCCGCATCGCGCTCGAATATCGCACTGAATAACAGTTCAACCTGGACCCTCACCCAGGCCGCCGACGGAACCAGCGATTCGGCGGTCTCGAATCTTTCAGTCAGCAACAGCACCATTGCTTTTGCCGCACCGACCTCCGGCACTTTCCAGACTCTGACGGTGGGCTCCGGAGATCCAGGTGGAACAGCACAATATGTTGCCAATGGTGCAACTTTGAGAATGAACACCTATCTCAATGGGGGTGGTGCTCTCTCCAACCAACAGACAGATCGCCTGCTGATCAATGGCGATGTCAGCGGCACCACCATGGTCGGTGTTGTCGGTGTCACGGGCAGTCCCGGCGGCGGGACATCCCTTGGGGGCAGCAATCTTGCTACTGAGGGAATATCTCTCATACAGGCTTCGGGAAATTCCACCGAATCGTCATTCCAGTTGCTCGGCGGTTACACCACTTTAAATCGCATGCCCTATCAGTATCGGCTCTACGCGTATGGACCGGGCGCCGCCAATGGCGAAGCAGATGCTTCCCAGCGACTTGTATCAGGCTCGAACCCTTATTGGGATTATCGTCTGCAAAGCGTGTACATTGATCCGCCCAGTCCGGATCCGGAGCTGAATCCGAATACTGATTCCAGTCCCGGCTCTACGCCAACTCCGGTCACCCCGTCGGTACGTGCGGTCGCCCCGCAGGTTCCCGCTTATATCGTCGCTCCGACTGCACTGTTTCAAGCCGGATTGCAGGATATTTCCAATTTGCACAGCCGTCTTGGCGAAATCAGGGACGATCGTGCGGCAGGTCGCAACGGCGGCACCGGCGAGTTCTTCATGCGCGCCTATGGCGGCAAGTATAATTATGCCTCTAATCGCAACGCCTCCGCTTATGGCTACGACGCTAATATCGATTATGCTGCCGTGCAGATGGGCGGCAATCTCTACGTGTTCGAAAATGCCAGTGGCATCACCCGTTTCGGTATCGCCGGCACCATCGGCTCCCTGTCTTTCGACCCGAAACGGGTTGGCTATGATAGCTCCGGCAGTCTCGACACATGGTCAGTTGCCGCTTACGCCACCTATCTGCACAACAGCGGCTGGTATGTCGACGGTATCGTCTCGTTCGGAGCCTTTGATGGCCATGTTTCGACCAATCTGCGAGGTCGCACCACCAGCCTTTCCGGCAAAAGCTTCTCGGCCTCAATCGAGACCGGCTACCCGATCGCCCTCGGCAACGGCCTCGTGCTCGAGCCACAGGCACAACTGGTCTATCAGCGGCTGATGTTCGACCGCAAGGAAGACGTTGATAACTTCACGGTCAACCTCGGCAACCAGGACCAGCTTACCGGTCGCCTCGGCGCGCGCCTGTCGAAGACCTTCAACGCTGACACCGACAAGCTGGTGACGCTCTACGCCAAGGCCAATGTGCTGCATGGCATCGTCAGCGGCGGCAAGGTTTTCCTCGGCGACAATTTCCGGCTCGGTCGGTATGGTACGGCGGTGGAGGCCAGGCTCGGCGTCAGCGCGACCCTGTCGAAGAACCTGTCGCTGTATGCCGACGCCGCCTATCAGCACAAGGTCGGCAAAAGCGGCGTCAGCGGCGTCTCCATCAATGGCGGACTGCGCTACAGCTTCTAACCGCAACCGAATCTCCGCGAAAAACGACGTGGCGTAAGAAAATTTATCGTCGTGCGATTCATAAAAATCGCATAACGATACAAGCTGCAAACTCAAAAGCTCCGGCGAAAAACCGGGGCTTTCTTTTTTGTTTCTTGGATTACAGCACGCCAATACAATCTTTTGCACCACTATCAAGCAATATACGAAAAATATTCTTCTCTTCGAAAGAAGAATATTTGTCATATCATCAAATTTTTAATAGTATTAGTATTGACAGCTTGCCAGCATCCTTTCAATGTAAAAACGAAAACAAGAAAGCAGTCTCATAGGAGAGACGATGGTTTTTCTGGTGTGCCTGGGGGTGGTTCTGTCGTTTCTGGTATGGGAACGCTGGCGGCACGAGCGAAATTTAAATCTGGTTCCTTTACGTATCCATGTTCATGGAACACGCGGCAAAAGCTCGGTCACCAGAGAAATCGCCCGCTGTCTGCGTTTCAACGGCATGCGCGTCATGGCCAAAACAACGGGTGATCGTCCGGAATTGATCCTGCCGGACGGCAGCGTTCGCCCCTGGAAAAGATGGGGCCCGGCGCGCATCCAGGAACATATCGCGTTGATGCGCTCGTCCCGGCAGAGCAACGTGGAAGCCGTTGTCGTGGAATGCCTGGCGATAGCGCCCGAGACCATATACACGGCGGGCCGCATGTTGCGCGCTTCCCACACCGTCATTACGAATTGCCGACCTGATCATCAGGAAACCATGGGAGAAACCGTTACGGATATCGCGCGTACCCTGGCTTTGGTTTTGCCGGACAAGGGTTCCAAATCATTCATAACGGTTCGCGAGCCTGGCATGGAAACCCTGGCGCGGGAGGCCGAGAAACGTGGCAGTCCGTTTTCTGTCGTGGAACTCGATCCTTCCGCATCGCCTGAAGATGTAAACCACCGTATTGCATCTGAAATTGCCGATAACCTGCAACTCACCATGCCACCCAGGGAAGCCGTTCAGAACATGGTCCGTTGGCAACCGATTAGTTCCTCACGATGCCTTTTCCTGGATCTTTTCTCCGCCAATGACGTCGTTTCGGCTCAAAACCTTGTCGAACGACACAGGGATGAGAGAAATGACCTTCCGCTGCTGGCTCTCCTCGCGACACGACCGGACAGGCCCTTGCGGACGCGGGCCTTCACGCAATGGCTATCAGAAGATGACAGTTTCTCGTGGGTTGTTCCTGCTGGATGGCATGCCTGGTATGCCTGGCATCACTTGCCCGCCGGGCGACGTTTCATGCCAAACCTTCTTCCAAATCCGGCTCCTTCCACTTTCCTTAGACATCTGGAGACCCTGGCGCCAAAGGGGTGCAGAATCATAGGTCTGGGCAACAGCCATGGATATGGCGAGAAGTTCCGGCATTGGATAGAGAGCTCTTCGAAACGAGGCAAAAATGCTGATTGAATCAATCGCGGTAGGCCTCCTGTTCGGCTTTGCCCTTTTCGAAGTGACCGGGCTCGTGGCCGGTGGCCTTGTGTCTCCGGGATATTTTGCTGTTTACTGGGAAAGACCCTGGATCATTGCTGCGGCCCTGGGGCTCGCCGCCCTGACCATGCTTCTGGTCAGGGCGATTTCTCTCGTAACGCTTCTCTATGGCCGACGCCGATTTCTCGTAACCGTGCTGACCGGTTTCTTTCTGCAATGGACACTTGGTGCGGCAGTGATCGGAACCGAGTTAGCGCAGGGACGCATTGACAGTATCGGATATATTATTCCCGGGCTTGTCGCCCATGAAATGGATAGGCAGGGTTTCGGCATCACGGTGCTGATGCTGCTTCTCCTCACGGCTGCTACGCGACTGGCTCTCCATCTTCTGGGCATGCTGGGGCCGATATGAGTAAATGCAGGGGTTCTGCGCCATGATTCCTTGGCATCTCAAACGACCTGTAACCGCAAATTTTCCTTATGCCGACCGGGGCTGGGAAAGAAAGTTATGGCCGTGGCTAATGGTGGCAGCGGTTCTATTCACTAGTGCGGTTCTGTTCGCGGACTGGAAGCGCATCCCTCACGGAGAACGTCTGGCAGCGCAACGAACGGAAGCTGCGCAACTCATGGCCAAGGCCACCGACATCATCCGTGAATACCGCCTTTCGATAGGCATCCCCATAGACGATGCACTCGACCCCAATCACACGGGGCTTATCGGTGCCCCGTTTACAGATCTGACGACAACACAGGGTGTATTGACCGCTAAACGCACCTCAACCAATCCGCAATTTGCGAGCATCATCGTAAACCTGCTCGTAAATGCCGGCCTAAAACCAGGAGATAAAGTAGCCGTCAGTCTCTCCGGCTCATTTCCAGCACTGAATATCGCAACTCTGGCTGCATGCAGGGTTCTGGAGCTCAAACCGATCATCATCAGCTCGGTTGGCGCCTCATCCTATGGCGCGAATATTCCAAATCTCACATGGCCCGACATGGAAAGAAGGCTGCTGGACAAAGGCATTTTGCCTTATGGCTCAGTAGCTATCTCCTTTGGCGGCATTGTCGATACAGACGGTGGATTGGATGGCACCGGCTTTACAGAGGCACGCGCCGCAATTTCCCGTCACGGAGCGGAATTCCTGAACGAAGGCAGTTTAAATCAGCTGGAGGACGATATTCTGCGCCGCGAACGCATATTCAGTGAAGGCGGGCCGCCGCGGGCTTTCGTGAATGTCGGAGGACCGATCACATCGCTTGGTTGGATCGCCGAAGCAGCCCGGCTGGACAATGGACTCCTCAGACGCGTGCCTCACACCACTAACCCTCAGCGAGGGCTGATCTTTCGCATGTTCGAGGCCGGAATTCCGGTAATACACCTTCTGAACATCGAGAGGCTCGCAGATCGCTATGGATTACCTATAGATCCATCTCCTCTTCCAGCACCGTTGTCCCCGAACACGAGCGGAGATCTTCACTCACGCCTGTGGCAAACCGCAGCTATCGCAACTTTCTGGCTGCTGGTGGGTGGCGGTGGATGTTGGTGGGCGTTGCACAGGAAAGCTCGCAGGGCAGATTGACCCTTTTTGCACCGTTAGGCGCATTATGCCTCTCGACATGTCTTTCGATTTGAATAGCCGCTTGATAAGCTCCCGTGATTCGCACAGGCGTCGCTTAAGCGCCCCCAAGTCCCCCAGTTTGAATGTTAGCGGCTTGGATGACGAAAGAGCTGGCGTACAGATCAGTTATTTTAGACCGCGCAACGGGATATCTCTTCGCAATGCAACATATCGAAGATAATAATAAAGCTCAGCTTAATCAAAAGACTATCGCAAAATTCAATTTTGATGAATCTGTCGGGTTCCTGGTTTACATAGCGAACCGTTTGCTGGTTGGGAATCTATCCCGCGCAATAGCTCATTCGGATATTCCCCTCACCACAGAACAATACCGGGCTTTATACAAGATATGGCAGCAAGACGGTTTGACCCAGAGCGAACTGGCCGCCAAGCTTTATCAGGATAAATCGAGCATGAGCCGCCTTGTCAGTCATCTTGAAGACAAAGGCTATATCACCCGCAATTTTCAGGAAAACTCGGCCAAACTATACTCTTTATCAATAACGGAATCAGGTATCGAGTGCTTGTCCTTATGCGTCACTGAAGCTCACAAGACGCTTGAGTTCTCTGTTCATAATCTGGAAGATGATCAGATAAATTTACTGAAGGACGCCCTCAAAATAATAATAAATAACCTATCTGAAAATTGATCTGTTTATGAGTTATTCATATATTATTACTCGTTAAGCATCATATCTATTTAATTACACTGTACTTATTCTTGAATTTAAGTATGTAATATCTGCTCTCTTAACCAATTGGGCAGGAAAGTAAGAATTCCTTTCCGCAAGAAGCAATTCGATATAAGAAGAATTGTGGCGTCGTGCAATTCGTGGAAATCGCACGACGCCATAATAGTCAGTACCCGTTGACGTGTCCGTCAATACGGGTCTCAGCTCCGCCAACCTTAACACCTGTTTCCTGATTGATCATGATAGACAGCGCGTAACCGGGCATTGGCCGATATACCTCATCTGCCCCAACCACATCGTGGCCCATGCCTTTCAGCTTCTCGCCCATGCCGTCCTTATCCCGGATCTCGGGATCGATGGATAATCTCGTACCACCCGTATAGTGGCGCATATCGCCGTAAACTGAACGAGGTGCAGAGATGGCCGCCTGGGGATTCATATCCCATTCGAGCATGTTCAGAAGTGACTGGAAAACAGCAGGCTGAGTGGTATCGGCACCAGATCCGCCAATCAGCAAAGCGGGCTTGCCGTTCTTCATCAGGATGCCCGGGCATAGCGTCCAGCGATTTCGCTTACCGGGCGCAAGACCGATGTTGCTCTTCTTCCCGGTCCAATGGCTGATCTCCAGATCGCCCCAGTTGATGCCGTTATTGCCGACAACTCCCGTATTGCCAAGAATATCATGCCCACCGAAAAAGGTTCCAAGGGTATGGGTGAATGAAACCGCGTTGCCATCCTTGTCGACAACATTCACATGTGTGGTATTGCCGGTATACATCGTGTTGATGCGCGTCTGCTCGGTGGTTTGCGATGCGACCTGCATCGGTTTCGGGAAAGTTGTTGCGTCCGCTTTTTTCCACTCCTCGGGATTACCCGGCATGACCCGACCGGGGGCAGCCTTTTTCAGATCAATGCGTTTGATCTGGTTCTTGATATAGTTATCTGAAAGAGTGTCCTGTCCCGGAGCCTTATCGACCATCGGGTCGCCACCATATTCATATGAATCGGCGTGGGCAATCCGTTCAATTTCAGTGATCAGATGGAGATATTCCGGCGAGTTGTAGCCGAGTTTCTTAAGGTCGAACTGCTCGGCAAGCTTGAGCATCTGCATCCAGGTCATGGACGATGCCGGTGGCGGCACACCGTAAACTTCATAATCTCTGTAAGTCATTTTCAAAGGCGTGACCCAGCGAACCTTGTAATCGGCCAGGTCTTTCATGCTCCAGTAACCACCATTGGCACGAACGTAATCAACCATCTCCTTGGCAATCGGGCCGGTATAGAAACCCTTGACACCTTCTTTGCCCAATGTCCGATATGTTTTGGCCAGTTCCGGGTTCTTCATCAGTTCACCCGCATTCGGCCATGAACCGGAGGGAGCGTAAACCCTTGAAAGATTGGGAAACAGCAGGGGAACTTCCGGGAAACCCTTTTCAAGCCATCCCTGTGTCGCCTGACTGAGAGGATAGCCGTTCTCAAGATAATGAATCGCAGGCTCGGACAACTCCGCAAAGCTTTTCGTGCCATAGCGCTCCAGAAGAGCGAAGTAACCAGCAATAGCCCCGGGAATAGCCATTGAGGTGACACCTTCGAGCATCGGTTGACGATCTTCTTTGCCGTCAGCCGTCTTATATTTATCGACAGTGGCTTCATAGGGGGTCTGCGTTCCCGCATCCAGAGCAACGATCTCTTTCTTCTTTGCGTCATAGACGACGAAGAAAGCTGCTCCGGATGGTCCGCACATGGAAGGATCGGTCGCATTCAGCATCAAAGCCACGGCAACAGCGGCATCAAATGCATTGCCACCCTGTTCAAGCACCTTGGTGCCGACATAGGTCGCCAGTGGCGACGTTGCAGTCACCATTCCATTTTGAGTGAATACCGGCTGTTTTGCCATATGTTTGGGAGAACTGAAGCGGAAGCCCGCTCCATCCTCTCCCGCCAACGCAACAGCGTTTCCGATGATCAGAGACATTCCGACCGCTGCTACCCTAAATATCAATTTCATGTAGCCCTCCAGATTTTCATGTGACATTCTTGATCACAGTGGAGACATGCGCCTGTAAAAGACACCGCGAAGCACATCTCTTAGTAATATTATTTACTTTTCTCTGATGCTGGGTTCAAATAATCTCCAATTTGCTTTGTTATTATTTCATCATAAGTTGGAACGCCTTCCATCTCGACTTCCTTATCGGGATGATCTTCGGAATAAACCGACATGATTTCCTGAATCATCGCGAGATTTCGCCCAACGCGAACTGTCATGGGCCAGCCTTCCTCGGTGAAGGGAACAAACGTGCGTTTCAGTTTCGAGGCATCCGCAATGAATGCATCCTTGCCCTCGATCGCCAGGGTTTCATCCGTGACACCCCTGAGCCTGCTGATTACCGCCGATGGTGTTTCCGACAGGAGCGTGAGGGCAGAGGTGTAGTCTCCCAGTTCGCGATAGGTCAGCCCTCGAAATTTCGCCGGAGACATTTCAACGGAAATCGGGATGTTCTGGCTCTGTAGATTCATGGCAACGAAGGTTGCGAGATCACGCGCACGCTCATGGGTGCCAATGGCGTTGATGAAGGGATATTCCGGCCAGGCTTCGTGAAGGTCCATATTGACGTCGACCTTCTCGTTCCTGACCATGGTGGTGATGGCATAGGCAACTTTCTCGGTGAAGGTGCCGTCTTCCCGCCCCGGGTAACCACGATTCAGATTACGAACTTCCTCACCCGACAACTTCTGTCCGGTCGGATGATGAACGAAGACTTCCGGGTCAGGCCAATGGTGGATCGGGTTGGTCTGCCGAGACCCACCCCGGAACCTCCGGATACTGCCATCCTTGGTCGTGTAATGAATGTATTGCGGGAATGCTTCCTGTGACAGATTGTGAGAAAACCCGCTGGCATTCGACTGCGGCATGACAATCAGGCGCCCCTTTTTCACGATAGCATTCTCGATAAGGAGAACCGCCGTCATCGTTCCTGCGGTCTCATCAGGATGGGTTCCACCCATGACACTGATGGTTGCTCCCGGAACTCCGCTGTCGAGGAAGAAAATCCGCGTATCTCCCGGAGATCCTTTCAATGCAGGAAAATAATCGCTCAGCCAGACAACCTTCGTTACGCCGGGCCCGGGTATAATCAGATCCCGCTCCCACATTCTCATGAAAATGGTCGAGGCAACGGCGCAGCTTACAATAATGGTCGCCAGCACGAGTGAAGCCACTACAGTCCGGCGGGAAAGGAAACTCGATTTTTCGCTGTTCATGGCTAATCTCTTTTTCCAAGCGTCCTTGCAGTCATTATTTTATGAATAAAATTCGCAGTATGAACGGATAAATTACAAAAAACGCAGCAATCTGCTCCCAGATGCTTTTGCATTTAAATAAATTGTAAATCAGAACGGCAACAACAAACACGCTTATACATGTATATCCATACATTATTATTGTATATATCATGACAAAACCTCTTAACCAGCCATAGTTAGTCTGTTCCAATCAGACATAAACAAACCATCTCGCAAAAGTATCCGCGAAGTAGAGAACCAGCAGCGTGTAAGCTCCCGTTACCAGTACCGGCACGCTGCATTTCTTCAGTACCGGCTGATAATCCGGATACCCCGCCACTTCCTGCGAAGAATATCCGCCAAGAGCAGACGGTGGGATGATCTGACTGAGGATGCAGAATATCGAAATGCAGGAGACGACCACGATGGTGTTCTGGGTCAACAATGCCAGAGCCAGTGGAATACCGAGAACCGCGGCAGCGCCTAGATGAGTGACGAAGCCACCAAATAGCGGCAGCCCCACAGCGATGGCGAGATACATGACGATCGGAGCCGTCGATGCCACCGCCAACGTGCTGATCACTATCAACCCTTTGACACCGGTGAGGGACATTACCTGAACAACAGAACCAACGACGAAGAAAATCGCGACAACCAGGAACAGGCGTCCCTGCATGCAACGCGATGCAGCCATGAAGATATTGACCCGCTTGCCGGTAAAAAGACCGACAAGGGCACCGACCATGAACACCATCGGCGCGATAAGATCAGGCATTTTTCCCGGAAATATTCTTATCAGGGAAAAAATTGTCACGATAACGAGCAGGGGAAGATAAGGCAGAATGGCAAGCTTGCGTTGCGGCTTCTCCAGGATACTCTCGATCGTTTCCACCGAGGCTACCTTGAAATGCCTGCTCCCCAGATAGTAGGTGGCAAAAATACCGGGAGGAACCGTGAGCACTAGAATGATAAGATCGAACCCCTCATACGGCATGTTGATGCCGCTTGAGATAATCAATGCGGGCAGGTTGACCGGAGGGGCAGCAGCGCCAAGCGTGGTCACGATCGCCAGGATTGCAGCAGTTTCAAGCTTCGGCACCCCGACCGCCTGAAGAATGACTGCAACGATAACGCCGGTACTGAGAACGGCAGCCGCTCCGACGCCTGTGACCATACCGGGGAAAAACAGCATCAACGTCAGAAGAGCAAAAAGGATTTTTGGCTTTTGCCGGAAGTTGACCAGTATATCCCAGGCAATATCCTGCATATTACCGGACTCCTTCATGACCTGAAGCATGATGAGTGCGGTAAAAATCACAAGATTGATGTATATATAGAACATCGGGCCTTCGATGAGATGCCGGAAAGGAAAGCCAAAGCCTCCGGCCATTGCCCCGACGGCTACCGACACAAACAATGTGAAAGCGAGAGGAATGCGCTGCTTGAATCGATTTCCGATAAGAGAAATGATCACGCCCGTCGCCACCATCACGCATAATACAAAAACGGCATCCCAATACATCTGTCCGTCATGGGCATGCATGAGCATCTCCAAAAGTCAGAGTTCTAGAGTGTCCGTTCAGTCTCTGGCCTGAGCGGATCAATATATTGAAGTGAGTAGGATTTTTACTGGAACATCTGTTCCAGCATGCCTTTGATCTTGCCCATGGCGTCCAGTCTTACAACCGGTATCTTCTTGTCTGCTTCGAGCTTCTTGAAGAAGCCATCTTTATCTCCAGCCTCAAAAACAATGAAATAGTCCATCTTGTCGGCGTATTTTTCCAACAGGCTGTTCGACATCACATCGCGGCGACCTTCACCCCCCGTGTGCAGGCCAATGAGCTTAACATTGTTGTCTCTGGCCGCCTTTATTAGGGCTGCGCCTCTTTCCGTTTCGGTGTCGAGATTGACCCCAGCCGCACCGAAGCCTTTCAGGCTGACACCGAATGAAATAATCATGCTCTTGAATTTTGAGACCTCTTCGGGCTTCAGAAGTGTTTCATATTCCACTGGAATCTTGGAGCGTTTGGCCACCATCGAAACCGCATATCCATCCGGAGCCTGCCCCACCGAGGTGATGACGACCGGGCTATCGAGCTTCGGCGCTTCTGCTGCGCTTGCCAGAGCGGTTGAAAATGTGAGCAACAGAGCGAAAGCCGCGGTCTTTAAAACTGGTTTCATGAAAGCCTCCTGAAAATCTCGCAGCCATTTATAGTTGCATATGCATCTTTATTTAAAAAAGGTGCATATGCAACTATAAATGATAGCGCTGCGTTGCCATGTGACGAATTGCTCACATTGAGGCAAAACGAGTTATATCATTGTTTAAAATAAGCTTTTTAGAAAATCTGCCGTTGCTTCTCACGAACAGCGAACAATTCTGAGCGTTTTTGTCGCAGTCGTTGCGCTAAGGAATAGGAGACTTGAGGATCAGGCGCGCCTCTTTTGCAGTAATTTTTCACTGCAAAAACTTACGGCAGCAGGACGCGTCTGATCTAGTCCGGTCCAGAACAAACTCTGGAATATTCTAACTCGCTACAGCTACCGGAGTGTAATTCAAAACCGGAGCCAACCAGCGTTCAACCTCCCCAACACTCATGCCTTTGCGGGCGGCGTAGGATTCGACCTGGTCGCGTTCGACCTTGGCTACACCAAAATAATAGGCTTCCGGATGAGCAAGATAGAGCCCCGAAACCGACGAGCCCGGCCACATCGCGTATGATTCCGTCAAAGATACTCCGATGCGTCGTTCTGCCTGCAACAGTTTGAACAGGGTTTCTTTCTCGGTGTGATCAGGCTGGGCCGGATAACCGGGAGCCGGGCGTATGCCGCTGTATTCTTCACGAATTAACTGCTCCCCGGTCAGATTTTCATCCGCCGCATACCCCCAGAACTCCTTGCGAACCCGCTCATGCATCCGCTCTGCGAACGCTTCCGCCAACCTGTCGGCAAGGGCTTTGACCATAATCGAGCGATAATCGTCATTGGCGCGCTCAAATTTTTCTGCAATGCGCACTTCTTCAATGCCCGAAGTAACAACGAAAGCACCGACATAATCAGCCAGTCCGGAAGCATAAGGAGCAACAAAATCCGATAAACACAGATTGGGTTTTTCACCCCGGCGGGAGAGTTGCTGGCGCAAGCCGTGCAGGATTGCGAGTTCCTCGGTCCGGCTTTCACCAGTATAGAGGCGAATATCATCCTCGATACTGTTCGCCGGCCAGAACCCTATAACCGCCTTCGGATTGAACCACCGCCCGGCAACGATCTTTTCCAGCATTTCCTGCGCATCTTCGTAAAGCTGACGTGCTGCCTGCCCCTGTTCCTCATCATCGAGAATAGCCGGAAAACGCCCCTTCAGTTCCCATGTCTGGAAGAAGGGCGTCCAGTCAATATAAGGGACAAGCTCGGCGACATCGTAGGTTCTGAAAACTCTGGCGCCTGTAAAGGTCGGTTTCGGCGGCCCATAGGTTGACCAGTCGAGTTTCAGTGAATTCGTCCGCGCCTGTTCGAGGCTTGTTCGTAATTTATCAGCTTCTGCCCTGGCATGCGCATCGGCAACCTTGCGATACTCACCACGTATCGTTTCGATATACGGCGTCTTGCCATCCTGCGACAGCAACGAAGACACCACTCCGACGGCACGGCTGGCATCGTTGACATGTATCGCCTGTCCGCGTGCATAGGCCGGATGAATTTTGACTGCGGTATGCACCCGACTGGTAGTTGCTCCGCCGATCAGAAGCGGAATATCGAACCCTTCGCGTTCCATCTCGCTTGCGACATTGACCATCTCATCAAGTGAAGGGGTGATCAGTCCGGACAAGCCGATAATATCGACATTCTCCTGTCTGGCAGTGTCGAGAATTTTCTTCAAAGGCGCCATCACGCCGATATCGATCACCTCGTAATTATTGCAGGCGAGCACGACGCCGACGATGTTCTTGCCGATGTCATGAACATCGCCTTTGACAGTCGCCATCAAAATCTTGCCGGCAGCCTGGCGCCCCTCACCACCTGCCGCCTTTTCCGCATCCATGAACGGCATCAGATAAGCGACAGCCTGTTTCATGACCCGGGCGGATTTTACGACCTGCGGCAGGAACATCTTTCCAGCCCCGAACAGATCTCCAACCACATTCATTCCGGCCATCAATGGGCCTTCAATGACATCAAGCGTCTTTGTAGAGGCAATACGGGCTTCTTCCGTATCCTGATCGATAAATTCGGTAATACCGTTAACCAGAGCGTGCTCAAGCCGCTTGTCCACTGGCCAGGAACGCCACTCGAGATCGGCGGCTTTAGCCGCCGTCGAGCCATCTCCCTTGAAACGTGGAGCAGCCTCCAGCAGCCTCTCCGTGGCATCATCGCGACGGTTCAGGACAACGTCCTCGCACAGCTCACGCAATTCCGGATCAATCTCGTCATAAACCGCCAGTTGTCCGGCATTGACGATGCCCATGTCCATGCCGACCTTGATGGCATGGAACAGGAAGACCGAATGCATCGCTTCACGTACCGGCTCATTGCCGCGAAATGAGAATGACAGATTAGAGACGCCACCCGAGATATGAACGTGTGGCAATGTCTCACGAATAACCCGCGTCGCCTCAATGAAGTCGACACCGTAATTGTTGTGTTCTTCAATACCTGTAGCAACCGCAAAAACATTGGGATCAAAAATGATGTCTTCAGGCGGGAAGCCGATCTGCTCGGTCAATATGCGATAGGCACGGGTGCAGATCTCGATCTTGCGCGCCTGCGTATCAGCCTGGCCTACCTCATCGAAAGCCATCACCACCACGGCCGCACCATAGGAACGACAGATTTTTGCCTGTTCGATAAATTTCTCTTCACCTTCCTTCATGGAGATGGAATTGACGACGGCCTTTCCCTGCAAGCATTTCAGGCCCGCCTCGATGACCTCGAACTTCGAGGAATCGACCATCACTGGCACGCGGGAGATATCTGGCTCGGATGCGACCAGATTCAGAAACTCCGGCATCACCTTGACGGAATCCAGCAACCCTTCGTCCATATTGACGTCAATGATCTGGGCACCCATCGCTACCTGATCACGCGCCACATCGAGAGCAGCGGCATAATCACCATTGGTAATCAACTTGCGGAAACGGGCCGAACCGGTAACGTTGGTGCGTTCACCGATATTCACAAACGGAATATCGGGCGTGAGAACGAAGGGCTCCAGTCCTGCAAGCCGCATCATGGGCTTATGCTCCGGCACCACCCGCGGCGTTTTTCCGGAAACGGCTTCAGCTATTGCCTTTATGTGTGCAGGCGTCGTGCCACAGCAACCGCCGACAATATTGACGAGACCGGCATCGGCAAATTCAGCGAGGAGTTTCGCTGTCGCCTCCGGACTTTCGTCATAGAGGCCGAACTCGTTGGGCAATCCCGCATTCGGGTAGGCGCAGACGAGAGTATCGGCAACCGTCCCGATTTCCTGAATGTGCGCCCGCATTTCACGGGCCCCCAGCGCGCAGTTCAATCCAATCGACAGAGGCATGGCATGTCGTAGTGAATACCAGAATGCGCTCGGCGTCTGGCCGGAAAGTGTGCGACCAGAAAGATCAGTAATCGTTCCAGAGATCATGACCGGCAGATGAATGCCTTTTTCATCAAAGACATGCTGCGTTGCAACGATTGCAGCCTTGGCATTCAGAGTATCGAAAATCGTCTCTATCAGGATGATTTCGGCACCGCCATCAATCAGCCCCCGAACCTGATCCGCATAGGCATCGCGAACCTGATCGAAGGTAACCGCGCGATAACCGGGATTGTTGACATCCGGCGAAAGCGACAGGGTACGATTTGTCGGCCCGAGAGCACCCGCGACAAACCGGCGGCGGCCATCTTCACTTGCGGCGATTGCGGCAGCTTCTCTTGCCAGCAATGCACTCTGTTTATTGAGCTCATAAACAACGTGTTCCAGGCCGTAATCCGCCTGAGCTATTGCAGTCCCCGAAAATGTATTGGTTTCAACGATGTCGGAACCGGCACGGAAATAATCGAGATGGACCTCCCGGACTGCATCCGGGCGAGTCAGGGAAAGGATATCGTTATTGCCTTTAAGGTCGATAGAACTATCCAGAAAAAGGCTTCCGCGAAAATCTGCTTCCGTCAGCTTTCTCTTCTGCAGCTCGGTCCCCATAGCACCATCGAGCACAAGAATGCGTTGAGCCGCAGCTTCCTTAAGCGCTCTTTTGATCTCTTCGCCATCGAGAGGAGGACAGACGAATTCAGACATGAAAATAATCCTAACTTACCTTGATGCTCTGACGATCCGCCTGCCCGTTGGAACGACGTTCTTGCCAGCAGCAGCTTCTCAATTGGAAACGGAGCCGCGCAAACCCAGAAGGTGGCATATGGCATAAACCAGATCGGCTCGGTTCATCGTATAAAAATGGAACTCGTTGATGCCTTGATCAACAAGGTCGAGCACCTGTTCTGCTGCGGAAGCGGCTGCAATCAGGCTTCTCGTTTTAGGATCATCCTCCAAGCCTTCAAAGCGTTGCGCAAGCCACGCCGGCACGCTCGCTCCAGCCTTGGCTGCAAAACTGGCAGTCTGTTTAAAGTTCAGAACGGGCAAAATGCCAGGAACAATCGGAATATCGATGCCCCTGGTGCGGACTTTCTCAAGGAAACGCATATAGGCATCATTATCGAAAAAGAATTGCGTGATCGCCCGATCCGCTCCGCTATCGACCTTTGCTTTCAGGACATCGATATCTGCATCCAGACTTGCCGCCTCCGGGTGCTTTTCCGGATAAGCGGAAACCGACACTTCGAAACTCCCCGTCTTCTTAATGGCCGCAACGAGATCGCTCGTCTGCTGGAACCCTTGCGGATGCGCTGCATAAGCAGAACCCAGTCCATCAACCGGATCACCGCGCAAAGCTACGATATGGCGAACGCCAACTTCACCATAGGAACGCACGACATCAAGTACTTCGTCCTTTGTCGCGGCCACACAGGTCAGGTGCGCGGCGGGGCTGAGCTGCGTTTCACGAATGATTCGCGCAACGGTCGCGTGGGTGCGCTCACGGGTAGAGCCCGCGGCTCCGTAAGTCACGGAGACAAAATCGGGCTTCATCGGAGCGAGCCGCTCGACGGAATTCCATAACGTCGTCTCCATTTCCGGGGTCTTTGGCGGAAAGAATTCAAACGACACTTTAATCGACGAGCCGTTCTGACGGCTTAAACGCGTGGTGGCCGCGGCCATTTACGAAAACTCCTGATTGGGGGCCGTAAGAGGCCAGTCTGTAATCACCCGACTATCCTGGCCGAGCCAGAGGGAAACAATCAGCTTCCCATCAATTTTCTCCGGCGGCATCAAGTCGATCGCATCAGCACAGTCGAGCCCGGCTTCTGCCAGCCAGCCGGTCATCTGCTCCTTGCTGAAGCCAAGGCGGCGATGCGCCTGCTCTTCACGGAGAAATTCCAGATTATGGGAAGCAAAATCTATGATCAGGAGACGCCCGCCAGGGCTTAACAACCGCGATGCTTCGCGGATGGCGCGTGCGGGATCGTCAAGATAGTGCAAGACCTGATGCAGAACCACGAGATCGAATTCGTTACGTTCGAACGGCAGAACATTGATATCACCCTGCCTTAACTCGATACCGGATAATCCGGCACTTTCCAGATTGGCTCGCGCCACGGACAACATGGCGTGGCTGGCATCGAGGCCAACGACCCGCGAAGCCTTCGGCCCGAGAAGCTGAAGCATGTGACCGGTGCCGGTACCAAGGTCCAGAAGGTTGTTTATCGGTTTGTCGCCAAGAATCTTGAAGATGGCGTCTTCAACGGCATGCTGGGAGGCGTGCAATGATCGCACCCGGTCCCATTCCGGCGCTAAACGTGAAAAGAAATTCTGGGCAGCCTGAGCACGCTGCTCCCGCACGGAAACAAGACGCCCGCGGTCATTGGCCAGAGTTTTGCTGGAAGCATCGAGGCATTCGAGCATCGGCCGCAGAAGCCTTGCGACTCCGCTCCCGTCTGCCAGAGAGAAAAACGCCCATGAACCCTCGCGATACCGCCTAACCAGACCGGCATCGACCAGCAATTTCAGATGACGGGATATCCGTGGCTGCGACTGCCCGAGAATATCCGTCAGATCGGAGACCGATAACTCGCCATTCTGGAGCAGCACCAGAATGCGAAAGCGTGTTTCTTCCGCCGCAGCCTTAAGGACTGCGAGCGCGCGATCCATAGGAAGAGCCATGCCAATCCCGCCTTGAATTAAGACATAAAGATATGTTTATATCGACAATCGAAACGGATAGCAAGCCGGAAAGCAACGCTAATTATTCAGCCCTCATTGGCCACATGAGGAGCGGGAGCTGAATTCTCCTACTTCTTATCTGAAAGGCGGCTCATCGAAACTGCGCAGCTTGCGGGAATGGAGCGACGTGAGCTGTCCCTGCAATATGTCGAGTGCGCGGATACCGATCATGAGATGCTCACCTACTGCACGTTCGTAAAAAGCGTTGGCAGCTCCAGGCAGTTTGATCTCGCCGTGAAGGGGTTTGTCCGAAACACAAAGCAGCGTCCCGTAAGGTACACGGAATCGGTACCCTTGCGCGGCAATCGTTCCGCTTTCCATATCGACGGCAATGGCACGGGAAAGATTGATCTGGCGGCGTTCCCGAGACCAACGCAACTCCCAGTTGCGATCATCATAAGTCACGACAGTTCCGGTTCTTAAGCGGACTTTCAACGCCTCCCCGCGTTCGCCAGTCACCTGCACGGCTGCCTCTTGCAGAGCCACCTGAACCTCCGCCAGTGCAGGTACAGGCACTTCCGGCGGAACAACAGTGTCCAGAATATGGTCGCAACGCAGATAACCGTGAGCAAGCACATAATCACCAATGCTCTGCGATTGCCGCAATCCGCCACAATGGCCGATCATCAGCCAGCAATGCGGGCGCAGGACCGCGAGATGATCGGTTATCGTCTTTGCATTGGACGGACCGACGCCGATATTCACCAGCGAAATACCCTTCCCTTCCTTCCGCCTCAGATGATAGGCGGGCATCTGAAATCGATGCCATGGGGAGGCTGCTATCTTCGCTGCCGCTTCTTCTTCGCTGACCCCTCGCCCGATGACGATTCCACCTGGAAGCTCGAGCTGATCGAATTCGCTCTCAGCGTTCAATTGCTCCAATGCCCAGCGCAGGAACTGATCGACATAACGGTGATAGTTGGTCAATAGAATCCACGGCTCTATCGAACGCCAATCCGTACCGGTGTAATGAACCAGTCGGCGCAAAGAATAATCAACACGAACCGCATCAAACAGTGCAAGTGGCCACGGACCATCCTCCTCGGTTACGAAGAGACCATCCGCCACTTCGTCCCCGATGCTTGCGAGAAGCGGCACAGGAAAATGATTGGCAACTTCTGCTCCGCGCGTCGAGCCACGAAAAAGCTCCTCGCCTTTCTCGAACGCATACGGATAGGGAATTTCCTGGTCTGATAATCCGACCTCGATCGTCACACCATAATCGGCGACAAGATGATGGAGAAGCTCCAGAAGATAACCGCGAAATTCCCCCGGTTGCGTGACAGTTGTCCTGTACACACCGGTTCTCTGCGGTTTCGCATAGGCCCGCCGGGAGCGTGCGCCACTTCCGTTTACAGTCCCCTCCTGACCGCTGCCGTAGGTGATACGGAGTTCGGGATAGCGAAACTCCATTCTCTCTTTTGCATCCGGCGGAGCGCCTCCAGAAGCAAAACGCTCCAGCGCCATGCTTTCTGCTTCGATGGATGCCTGATAAAGCTGCTGCAACAAGTCTACCGCTTCTTCCGGTGTCGAAGCTTTCGTCAAAGGAGGTAAAACAGAATTGGCTTGCAAAGAAATATTCCCCCTCGAACGCTCTTGTTTCATCCGACAAAGATAACCGATATCCCCGCCAAATACACCTCACCGATTGGTTTAGCCGCAAAAAGCAACCAATCTGGCAGGCTCTATAGGTTCAAAAGCAACCGGAAAAAACCATCGCACATGCCTGTGGAATAGCTCATCTTCCATCGGATAAGCGGGCTCTATGACGGCTTTATGAAATCTCGCGAAAGAGATTGAGGATAATGGCGCGCTCTCTTTTCAAGCCACCCATGATGACTGCAATGCCCCAGGACATATGCGTCGGAGTTTCAGTTGAGGCAATTCTCGTGGTGTCTCAAAGCGAACTGCGCCCATGCAGGCGCAATTCGCTTAAAGATGCGTGATTTCAGCGTAGTTCCAGATTGGCTGCCGCCGTCTTGCCCCGTTCGGTTTTCAACTCGTAATCAACTTCTTGCCCCTCGACCAACGTTTGGAGCCCGGCCTCCCGAACGGCTGTCACGTGTACGAATACATCTTTCCCGCCATCAGCCGGCTTGATGAAGCCATAACCCTTGGCTGGGTCGAACCATTTCACGGTTCCGGTAGCCTTATCCATAGTCAATATCCTTTTAGCGCAGCCAAAATAACGCCGGTTGATCAATATCCGGCGAAGATCGGTCAGACAAAGCCTTTTAACAAACCGGTTGAAATAAATCTTCAACCAAGCGGACCAATCTTGAAGAAAATAAAATTAATAAACCACGCGCCGTCAAGCCAGACGATCAGCATTTCAGATGGTGTATGAACTAATTCCTTAGTCGGTAGATAGAAAAATTTTCTATCATATACTTGCAAAGAACGTTCTCAGCCCACAGGAACAGCAACACTCATTAACGACTATTATGCTGCAATGTATACAGTGAGAACGCGTGCTCCGCTTGCCCGAATTTCCGGGAACTCAGAACAGACCGTTGATCTGCCCGCCAGGGGATACCGACATTGCTTCGGCGGCGGGTTTCCGTGGCAATCCCGGCATAGTCATGATGTCACCGCATAAAACCGCAACAAAACCAGCCCCCGCGGAAAGCACGACATCCCGCACAGGTATGATATGACCGGTCGGCGCGCCCATTCTCGTTTTATCGGTCGAAAACGAATACTGCGTTTTAGCGATACAGACCGGCAGGTGTCCGTATCCGATACCTTCAAGATGCGCCAGTTTTGCAGCCGCTTTCTGGTCGATGGCAATATCAGCTGCGCCGTAGATATTTTGTGATACAGCCCGAATTTTCGCCTCAAGTGGCTCTTCATTGGAGTAAAGCAGGTTTAACGGTTGACCGCTCGAAGCACAGAGGTCAACGACACTGTGAGCCAGTTCCTCGGCGCCTCTCCCCCCCTCCTGCCAGTGACGGGCGAAGACAACACCGACATCCATTTTCTCACGGCAAAGTCGGCTCATAAATTTAAACTCGGCCTCCGTATCGCTACCAAAATGATTGAAAGCAACAACGACCGGAATCCCGAAGAGACGCATATTCGCAACATGCTTCCGAAGGTTGGCAAAGCCTCTCTCCAAAGCTGGGATATCCTCCCGGTCCAGATCAGCCTTGGCGACACCTCCGTGCATTTTAAGGGCTCGCAATGTCGCAACCATCACACATGCATCGGGTTTCAGCCCGGTCTGCCGGCATTTGATGTCGAGAAACTTCTCCGCTCCGAGGTCGGCCCCGAATCCGGCTTCGGTCACCACGTAATCCGCCATCCGCAAGGCGGCTTCAGTAGCGATAACCGAATTGCATCCGTGAGCGATATTGGCGAACGGGCCGCCATGGACCAGTGCAGGCGTGCCTTCCAGCGTCTGAACCAGATTAGGCTGCAACGCTTCGGACAACAGAGCCGCCATGGCTCCGACCGCACCGATATCTTCAGCAGTGACCGGCCTCCTATCAACGGTTTCAGCTACGATGATACGGGCAAGGCGTTTCTGGAGATCTGCCATATCGGTAGCGAGGCAGAACACCGCCATGACCTCCGACGCCACTGTGATGTCAAATCCGCTTTCACGCGCATAACCATTACCGGCACCGCCAAGACCATTCACGATACCGCGCAACGCCCTGTCATTCATATCGAGAACACGGCGCCAAGAGATGCGGCGGGTATCGATATTGAGGGCATTGCCCCAATAGATGTGGTTATCGATCATTGCCGCCAGCAGATTGTGGGCTGACGTTATGGCATGAAAATCACCGGTAAAATGCAGATTGATCGACTCCATCGGCGCAACCTGAGCCCGGCCGCCACCTGTTGCTCCACCCTTCTGGCCAAAACAGGGCCCAAGCGATGGCTCACGCAACGCCAACATGGTACGGCGTCCCGTGCGTGAAAGCGCATCGCCAAGCCCGATAACAGTGGTGGTTTTCCCCTCTCCGGCTGCGGTCGGACTGATGGCGGTTACAAGAACAAGCTTCCCGCGGGGCCGCGACGACAACTGCGCGATATATTCCCGTTCGATCTTGGCGATATACTTGCCGTAGGGGTGCAAGACATGACCGGGGATTCCGATCTTGTCGGCAATGGCAGTAATCGGTTGCAATGAGGAAGAGCGTGCTATTTCAAGATCGGTTTGCATAACTTTTAAAACAGGCCCCGCCCCATTTGATTGAGAAGGCTGAGACGCATACCCGAAAGTGTCGCCCTGTCAAATGGTTGAGCGAAACTTTACGGACATCCGACGATTTGACGCGGTCTGGATACTCCCCGGAGACCCAAGGCAGTAAAACCCCTTGATCAAACAACAAGGGCGCAGAGATCGTCTTCTGCGCCCCTGCTCGTGCTTAAGCTTTTCGCGTCAGCGAGAAAACTTCTTATATTTGATCCGGTGCGGAATAGTTGAATCGATACCGAGGCGACGTTTCTTATCCTCCTCGTAATCAGCGAAATTGCCTTCGAACCATTCGACGTGACTATCGCCTTCGAAAGCGAGGATATGGGTGGCGATGCGATCAAGGAACCAGCGATCATGGCTGATGATCACAGCGCAGCCTGCATAATCCTCAAGCGCCTCTTCAAGAGCGCGCAATGTATCGACATCGAGATCGTTGGTCGGTTCGTCCAGCAGCAGCACATTGGCCCCGCTTTTCAGAATTTTGGCGAGATGAACCCGATTGCGCTCACCGCCCGAAAGCACGCCGACCTTTTTCTGCTGGTCTCCACCCTTGAAGTTGAACGCAGAAACATAGGCGCGCGAGTTAACCTCACGTTTTCCAAGATACAGAACCTCTCCGCCTCCCGAAATCTCTTCCCAGACGGTAGCGTTGGGGCTCAGGGTGTCACGCGACTGATCGACGTAGCCGAGCTGCACGCTTTCACCTAACGCTATGGAGCCTTCATCAGGTTCTTCCTGTTTGGTGATCATGCGGAATAATGTCGTTTTACCCGCGCCATTGGGACCAATCACGCCGACAATGCCACCAGGCGGCAACTTGAACGAGAGATCGTCAATCAGCAGCTTGTCTTCAAAGCCCTTTTTCAGACCGGTGAACTCAATGACGTTGTTGCCGAGACGTTCCGCAATCGGGATAACGATCTGCGCAGTGGTGGGAGCCTTTTCGTTCGCCTTGGCAACCAGCTCCTCATAGCGCTGGATACGGGCCTTCGACTTCGCCTGACGAGCTTTCTGCGATGCGGACACCCATTCGCGCTCGCGGGCGATGGTGCGCTGGTGCGCCTCTTCCTCACGGCCTTCCTGAGCCAGCCGCTTCTGCTTCTGTTCAAGCCAGGAACTGTAATTACCCTCGTAAGGGATGCCCCGACCGCGATCGAGTTCAAGAATCCAGCCGGTAACATTGTCCAGGAAGTAACGATCGTGGGTAACGATCAGGATCGCACCGGGATAGGTGCGCAGATGCCCTTCCAGCCATGCCGTCGTCTCGGCATCGAGATGGTTGGTCGGCTCATCCAGCAGCAGCAGTTCAGGTTGTTCCAGCAGCAAGCGGCAAAGAGCAACACGACGCTTTTCGCCACCGGAAAGCTTGTCGACATTCCAGTCATCCGGCGGACACCGCAATGCATCCATCGCCTGGTCGATTTTCGAATCGAGATCCCAAAGTTCCTTGGCTTCGATCTCGTCCTGAAGGCGGATCATTTCATCCGCCGTTTCATCCGAATAATTCATGGCGAGTTCGTTATAGCGATCAAGGATAGCACGCTGCGGAGCCACGCCTTCCATGATGTTTTCACGCACCGTCTTTGTTTCGTCGAGCTGCGGTTCCTGTGGCAGATAGCCAACTCTCGCCCCCTCCGCGACCCAGGCCTCGCCGTTCCATTCCTTGTCGATGCCAGCCATGATGCGCAGTAGCGTCGATTTACCGGAGCCATTGACACCGAGTACGCCGATCTTGGCATCCGGATAGAATGACAGATGGACATCGTCCAGAACCTTCTTGCCACCGGGATAGGTCTTCGAAAGACCGCGCATGTGATAGATGAACTGCCGAGACACGTGATAGCTGCCTTCGCTTAGATCTGAAACAATCGGGATTTCTCCTGTCGATAGCAGGACGCCGCCATTCCGGCAAGCTGGGCATAGTTACGTCCCGATCCCATTCCATCCAGCCACACGCTAACTCTCGTCCTTCCGACAAAGCTGAGGACAATTGATGTTTTTCAACTTTCGCACGGCATAGTGTGCAGACACACCCTTTCTCAAACAGCTAAGCTCTTATTGCTTTCATGCTTTGAAATTCATCATCGGCCTTAATCGTCAAAATAACAGAAGGAAAGAAAATGAGCGTTCTCGTTGGCAAAAAAGCTCCTGACTTCACCGCAGCCGCAGTTCTCGGCAATAATGAAATGCAGGACATCACCCTATCAGAATTTGCCCGCGGCAAACACATTGTACTGTTTTTCTACCCGATGGACTTCACCTTCGTCTGCCCTTCCGAATTGATCGCCTTCGATCATCGTCTCGAAGAATTCAAGAAACGCAACGTGGAAGTCATTGCGGTATCTATTGACTCGCAATTCTCCCATCTGGCCTGGAAGAACACACCCGTCGAAAAGGGAGGCATCGGCAATGTCCGCTATGCGATGGTCGCCGATATCAAACACGAGATCACACAGGCCTACGGAATAGAAGCCGAAAGCGGCGTAGCGTTTCGCGCATCCTTTCTCATAGACCGGGCTGGCATCGTTCAACATCAGGTTGTCAATAACCTCCCCCTCGGAAGGAATGTCGACGAAATGATCAGGATGGTCGATGCATTGCAGTTTACAGAAGAAAACGGTGAGGTCTGTCCTGCCGGCTGGATGAAAGGCAAAGCCGGCATGAAGGCCTCCGGTGAAGGAGTTGCCGCATATCTGACCGAACATGGCGCCCGTCTGTAATCAAACCTGTAAAAGGTTCCGGCTTTCTCCAGCAACTGAGAGAAGGCCGGAAGTCCGGACCACTTAGGAGCGCAACATATCTTATTTCATTTTCATGTGATGTTGCGTTCTTTGTAAAAAAGCTTAGCTTCAAGACAAAATAATATTTTCAAAGCTGGCACTCTTTTACCTTGGGAAGCAAGCCTTTACAGTGAGATTGAAAAATATAGAATGCTTTCATGGTTGACATTTCTTTCATGACGGACTATATACCGGCAATCGATATTTGCTAGATGCTCTGGCCTCGGAACGTGTAAAACGTTCTCGCTACTGAACTTCACCAGAAATCGAGATCACCGTCATCTTGCATGTGCAAGATAACTGAGACTATTTAAATATATAGAGAGACGTCGCCATGAGCACCGGCACCGTAAAATGGTTTAATTCGCAAAAAGGCTTCGGCTTCATTCAGCCTGATGATGGCGGACAGGACGTTTTCGTCCATATCAGCGCAGTTGAACGCGCTGGCATCCGTAATCTGAACGAAGGCCAGAAGATCAGCTACGAGCTTGCTCAGGACAAACGGTCCGGCAAGCAGTCTGCCGATCAGCTGAAGCTGGTCTGATTTGATTTCTCTCCCTTCAAGGTCGGCGACCACGGATGTACTGGCGCCACCGAATTGAGAGAAAAAATCGGAATTGCGATAGAAGGAAGAGCTGGGCGAATGTCCGGCTCTTTTTTTATTGAGCGAAGCTATCTGTGACATGCAGAGAAGCAGCGGGATTTGCTGCAAAAAGGACGCGCTGACAAAGGGATAGACGCGGAGCAATGTTTCCAATTTCGGAACCGACGCTCTCCTTTTCAAAGAGCGATGACTTCCCTGCCATGGTCTCTTTCAGTCTGGTTCTGCAACCAAATAATAAGCTGGAACCCGATATCAAAGAAGATCAAACTCCATTACACGCAGGTACATCGATAATAATCACTTAAAGCAAAAAAGATTTAGGGGGTTAACTGATGTATCAGAGTCAAGTCGTTATTCATGAAACGAAAATCGTGAGCGCCGACGGAACAGCTCTTGGCGTGTTCGGCCTCGCGTTGATAACATTCGTCGCTTCGTCACAAAAATTAGGTCTGACAACAGGTTCGGTTTACCTGATCCCCTGGGCGCTTTTTCTCGGTTCAATAGCGCAGATATGGGGTGCTGCCATCGATTTCAGAAAAAACAATTATTTTGGAGCAATCGTTCTTGGTGCATTCGGATTGTTCTGGGTGGCCGTCACCATGCATTGGGCCATTCAAAATGGCATCTTCGGTACGGTACCTGCGAATGCCGACTTGAAACAGTTTGGTTTTGCCTGCCTCGGTTACTTCGTGCTTTCAGTGTTTTTCACGGTTGCGGCGATTGAGGTGAACAAAGTGTTCGGCATCATCCTTGTTCTGGTCAACGTATTATTGCTCGCTCTCGGCTTATCCATCCTCGGTATCTTTCCGGCACTTCTTTCCTCTGTCGCAGCCTGGTCTGAACTCCTGATTGCAGTATTCGGTTTCTACGCTTCTGGAGCAATCTTCCTCAATAGCTTTTTCGGACGCATCTTGTTGCCACTAGGAGCACCTCTGGACCTGATCCGCAAAGGCGTCTGACTGGAACCAAACTGAAGGTTGCCATTGTCCGGTAGATCACTTCGCAACCTCATGCCGGATTCTGCGCCCTTATCTCTTATGGCGTCTTGGGATTTTTATGAATCGCAAGACGCCATAAATCTCCCTATGCCGTATCGCCGCCTGTAGAAAACCGGGACCACTTTTCTGCACGATGCTTTGGACTGACAACGGAACTTTCATAAGATAAAACCTCATCGCAACTGTTCTTCATTCAGGGAAAAGTCGATGAACGCGGACCTCCTCCAATTGAAATCCAAACAGGCGTTTATCGGCGGAAAGCGCATTCTTTTCGTCATGGCGGCAGAGCAGGAATATGGCGTATGCCTGCGCGAAAGGATTGATCCCCTGATCGTCGGCGTCGGCCCCATCGAAGCGGCGATCGGAGTCAGTATCGCGCTACAGACATTCGCCCTGGACAACGAACTCCCGGATTTTGTCGTCTCTCTCGGCTCCGCCGGTTCCCGTATTCTGGAGCAAGGACGCGTTTATCAGGTTTCGTCGGTATCATGGCGTGACATTGATGCCTCGGCTCTCGGCGTCAGAAAAGGCATCACGCCGTTTCAGGACCACCCCGTCGATATCCCCCTGGAAATGCGACTTTCAAACTTTCCATCAGCTCGGCTCTCGACAGGGAGTGATATCGTCACTGGAGCGGCCTATGAAGCGATAGACGCCGATATGGTCGACATGGAAACTTTCGCAGTCATGCGTACCTGCCAGAGATTCAACATTCCCCTCGTCGGCCTGCGAGGTGTTTCCGACGGAGCGGAGGAGCTTCGGCACTATGATGACTGGACAAGCCTTCTTCATGTCATCGACGAAGGACTAGCCGATGCCGTAGATCTGCTCGACCTCAGTTTTTAGCTATGCCTGGGTTTCAATCGCATATTCGACGTGTCCTCACCACCCAGCGATAGCCCGTCCAGACCCGAACCGAGCGGGTGTAGCATCGTGGCCGATAGGCCCTGCGATAATATCCGTAACCCGGCGGGGGACCAAAGCGTGGAGGCCCATAATAGCGCGGCGGGGGTGGACGGCGATATCCGTATCCGTGAGGGTAATAATACTGCGCCTGTGCATCAGGTATTTGCAGTGAGCCAAGAAGGAATGCGCAGATACCTGCGGCTAAGAGAAGAATTTTCTTCATCACGTCCTCTTGATTGAATTCAATACAAATCAATGGATCATGGAATAATTTTCCAATACCGTACCATCATCGCGTCAATAATAAGGCGATCATGAAGAACGCCCCAGAGTGCATTCACCACTGTCTACATAAATAGTCCGCAAGATTGCATGACAAGAATGAAACACATAACATAGCCTATGTTTGGCATCGAGTACCACCATACTGAAACGTCAGATCAGGAGGTTATCCTTCTCCGGACCGGCGAAACCACCCGACATTATCCGTGGCATATCCATGCCAACCATTTCACCGTTGGTATGGTTATTTCCGGTACAGCGACATTGGGCATGCGTGAGACCAGACACGCCCTGCATCGCGGGCAGCTCTTCAGTGTCCGCCCGCTGGAGACCCACAGTCTCACCATCGCCCCCGAAACTGTGCTCATTGTGTTTTGCGTCGATATTCAAAAAATGGACAAGGATGAGCTGCCAAAATTGGATGCCATGATCCGAGGGCTCAAGACTTCCATTTGCGAGGAAGGCATCGCTCAGCCACAGCTGGTTGAGCGATGTCACATGCTCGTTTCCCAAGAGACTGAACGGCATGACTGGATCGGGGAAACCACTGATCCTTTTCAGCAGGTAACTCGGTTACTTCTGGCGAAGCCTCGGAAGACACTCTCAATAGAGCAGATGGCTGCCCTTACCGGATACAGTCAATGGCACTTTCTTAGGCGCTTTCGCCAACAAACCGGCATGACACCCCACGCGTTCCAACTCGCCTGCAGGCTGCGCAGTGCGAGATCATTTCTCAGGAAGAACGTCCCCATTGCCGAAGCGGCAGTTTCGGCAGGTTTCTCTGATCAAAGCCATATGCACAAGGTGTTCAAGAATCATAATGGCTTGACACCTCGACAATTCCAGCAAGTCAGCTTCAGGCTTGCACAGAAATAAATTTAGCAAAAAGGCAGAGACCTTCGTCCCCCGCCCGAACCTCATGTGGTGAATTTCGTGCCAGGACTGTCACTGTACCTGGCTCATAGGGCAGTTCCCTTCCCTCATTGAGACAAATGCCGCTACCCGCGATGACTTCGTGGAGTTCGATATGGGCAGGATGTGCATGCATGCCGATTTTCATCTTCGGTTCAATACGAACCAGATGAGAGCTGAACAGCTCCTTCGTTTCACTTCCCGTAATGAGGTTCTTCAAAAATACGCCGGAAAAATCTTTATGCTCTACCCACGCGATCAAGGTGATATCCTTGGTGCTCGCACCCGACATCAGACTGCCGCTCTCGAACTGCCTAAATGTATTCATTCCCATGACTTTCTCTCTCAAAAGGTAATGTCGGGAGAAAGAACTACGCGCAATGCGGGGGCGGATTCTTGTAAAAAATTGCTATCAAGAAATCCAAACGCACGGTGGTGCTGTTTTGGTTAGTCGCTAAATGAGATTTCATGAGAGGTGTAAATAATTGAAATAATGGTGGGCCAGGCAGGACTCGAACCTGCAACCAGACCGTTATGAGCGGCCGGCTCTAACCGTTGAGCTACTGGCCCCCTGCGTGATGACACGCAATGGAGGCATGTTCCTTAACTGGAAAAGGCCCCCGGAGGCAATGGCCAATTGACGTCTTGCGCGGATGATGCCCAGTTACAAAGCGCAAAACCTCGCAAAGCAGGCTGTTTTTATGAAAGCGCCCTGGCCTAGCAAGAAAATTTGGACAGGCGGAAAAGCTCAATAGGCTCCTCAAAACCGTCAATGGTGTGGGAACCGATAGGGTCGAGATCGCGCCATAGCTGGTTTGCAAATGCGCGCGATGTCAAAAGCGGCTCATGCAACAATTTGTTCAGACGCGTCAGACGGCTGGCAAAATTCACATCCGGCCCTATGACCGTGAAATCGAGCCGCGACCCGGACCCGACATTGCCATAGGCCGCTTCGCCGTGATGCAGGGCAATGCCGACAGAGACAGGTTTCGCAAAGCGGCCCTGTTTATTCGCCTGTTCAAGCCGTGCAAGGCTTTCCATGGCAGCCTCCAGGGCATTGTGGGCAGCCGAGCCGGTGTCATCCCCGTGATCGCGAAAAATCGCAAGAACGCCGTCACCGATATATTTGAGTATCTCGCCGCCATGAATTTCCACACAGGGCACGATGCAGTCGAAATAAGTATCAAGGAGCTGCACCGCCTGTTCCGGGCTCATGGTGGACGTAATCCGGGTATAGTCCCGCATATCGGCGCAGAGGATGGCGGAACGGATACGCGTAACCTGCCCTCGCCGAATCGCACCCGACAGAATAGCCCGGCGGGGTTCATTGCCAACATAGGTGCGCAGTACATTGTCGATACGGAAACGATTCGAACGCATCTCAAACGTCAGTGACAGCGTCGGCAGGATATTTCCAATAAATGCGATATCCTCTTTGCTGAAGCCTTCCGAAGATTTTGTGGCAAATGAAATCGCGTTCTCGGTACCATTGGTATAGTGCAGCGGTACCGTCAGATATTGGCTATAACCACGTAACTTGAGTTCCAGGATGATGGGAAAAAGATCGTCCGACGTTTCAGCCAGATCAAGTAACAGCCATTTTCCAGTCCGGTTTACATAGGAGAAGGGGCTGGAAGCGTAAGATTGATCGTATTGCTCTCCATGCTTCACAAAGCGGGTGGATGTGCCCTCCTTCCAGGTCCAGGAACGTCCAACTCCAATATAATCAGCATGTAACGCTTCGAAAACAGAGGCAATTCTGTCGATCTTCAAACCGGCCTGCCGCAGTAATTCGCCGAGAGGAGCCAGAAAGTCGGATCCGTTCGGGACGCGGGGCAGTTCCGCTATCATCCTGTCGCGGAGAACCAGAGCAGCTTTCAGTCGTTCATTGGAAAGAGATAATGCATCAGGTACCGGTGATCTGTGCGACCCCGTATCCCCACCAATCAGAATATTTCTTTCGAGACCTGACATAGCGTTTCCAGGTTACGGCTAAGCTTCCATAACCTTGGCATCGATACATTCCAAGAGAATAAAAATGCTCTTTATGCAGTTAATACAAATATCGTAAAACGTGGGCAGAATTCCGGCAGAATGAGCTTTATTGTACCTTCATCGCTGCTCACGGTCCCTTCGTAACAAAGGGAAGAGCTCCCGGAACGACCGGGAGCCTCACAATATAAATCAATTATCGAGGAAGCTTCTCAGTTTCCTGCTTCTCGACGGATGTTTCAGCTTGCGAAGCGCCTTGGCTTCGATCTGGCGGATACGTTCACGCGTCACCGAGAATTGCTGTCCCACCTCTTCAAGGGTATGGTCCGTGTTCATACCGATACCAAAGCGCATGCGCAGCACACGTTCCTCTCTCGGGGTCAACGAAGCGAGGACTCTGGTCGTCGTCTCGCGCAGATTGGACTGGATGGCAGCATCAATGGGCAGAATGGCGTTCTTGTCCTCAATGAAGTCGCCGAGATGGCTGTCTTCCTCATCGCCGATGGGAGTTTCCAGGGAAATCGGCTCCTTGGCGATTTTGAGAACCTTACGCACCTTCTCCAGGGGCATGGCCAGTTTTTCAGCCAGTTCCTCTGGAGTCGGCTCGCGACCGATCTCATGCAGCATCTGACGCGACGTGCGGACAATCTTGTTGATCGTCTCGATCATATGAACCGGAATACGGATCGTGCGCGCCTGGTCGGCGATGGAGCGAGTGATTGCCTGTCTGATCCACCACGTCGCATATGTCGAGAATTTGTAACCGCGACGATATTCAAATTTATCGACTGCCTTCATCAGGCCGATATTGCCTTCCTGAATGAGGTCAAGGAACTGTAGACCGCGATTGGTGTATTTCTTGGCTATCGAGATCACGAGGCGTAGATTGGCCTCAATCATCTCTTTCTTGGCCTGGCGCGCTTCACGCTCGCCCTTCTGCACCATCGCAACGATACGGCGGAACTCCTGGATCTCCAGGCCAGTTTCAGAAGCCAGATTATGAATGTTGTCGCGCAGGTTGTGAATCTGTTCCTTGCCATTCGCAACGAACTCGCGCCAGCCGCGACCACCGAGCTTGGAGACCCTCAAGACCCATTTCGGGTCGAGTTCCCAACCCTGATAATGGCGCAGGAATTCCTCGCGGGCCACGCCAAAGCTCTCAGCCAGGCGCATCAGGCGCCCCTCATGGGAAATGAGGCGTTTGTTGATATCGTAAAGCTGCTCAACCAGGGCTTCGGTCCGGTTGTTGTTGAGCGACAGCGACTTGACGTCTGTTACGATTTCTTCCTTCAGCTTCTTGTATTTTCGCTCCTGAGCAGGAGTAAGCTGCTTGTTCTGCATCCGCTGCTCGACGTGCTCAACCTGGAGACGGCGCAGCTTCTTGTAGTTGTTGGCAATGCAGTCGAAAGTTTCGAGCACGCGTGGCTTCAAGGACAATTCCATGGCCGACAACGACACGTTGTTTTCCATGTCATCTTCATCGAGATCGCTTTCCTGCTGGCCGGTGTCTTCACCGTTGGCCACAACAGGCTCCGCCTCCGACTCTTCAGCGAGCGCTCCATCGACACGCGGCGCACCACGTCCATCAGGGCCCGAATAGGTCGCCTCAAGATCGATGATGTCACGCAGAAGAACCCGGCCCTCGACCAGTTCGTCGCGCCAGATGATGATGGCCTGGAAGGTGAGCGGGCTTTCGCACAGACCGGCAATCATAGCCTCGCGGCCAGCCTCGATGCGTTTTGCGATAGCTATTTCGCCTTCGCGAGACAGCAACTCGACCGAACCCATCTCACGAAGATACATCCGCACCGGATCGTCGGTCCGATCAGTCGGCTCCTTCGCGGTATCGCGTACAACAACTGCGCGGCTGGTCGTCGTAACCAGATCGGTAGCTGCCGGATCTTCGGTGACCTCCGCGGGCTGCCCTTCCTCGGCTTCTTCCGAATCAATGACATTGATGCCCATTTCGGAAAGCTGCCCGAGGATGTCCTCTATCTGCTCGGAAGAGAATTCTTCCGAGGGGAGAACGTCGTTCAACTCATCATAGGTAACATAGCCTCGCTCCTTAGCGAGTTTGATCATCCGCTTGACCGCCTGATCCGTCAGGTCGAGAAGCGGGCCATCGCCCTGCTGTTCCTGAGTTGTCTCGGTCTCGTCTCTTTCCGTCGCCTTAGTCGCCATGCTGCCTCAACCTGCTTCGCGCGCCCAGCCGCTGTTACCCGGCGGCAATATGCGAACGGGCGTTAAAGCGCTGTCACATGCTTTAACGCCACGGTCAATTCTTAACTATGGAATCGCCGATCTTTTTGACCGACTCTTCCTCGAGGTCCGTCGCTTATCACAACGGACAAACTTGTCTATTTGCCCCATCAGCCCTTATCCGCGTCGGCTTCCGCGCCGTCAACAGAGAGCAGTTGATTCTGTACATCCCGCAACCGGTCAAGATTGGCCTCAGTTTCATCCTCCGCCAAAGCCCGTTCCGCGGCTCGGAGCTCGTTATGTAGTGTGCGAGCTCTCCGATGCAAGGTTATTGCCTGTTTTAAAGCATCCTCAAGCCTCATTTTGTCGGCAAAAGGGTCTAAAGCCCAACGATCACCCGGTCTCACCCTCGTCTTTAGCCGAGCGAGGCTATCAGTCAACCCGGCCCGCTGCAAACGGTTCATGAAAACACCGCTGTCAACGTCACCGTCACCCTGGGCGGCACTGTCGAGCAGAATACTTCGTATCTTTTGCGACTCCGGAGCATCGAATTCCAGGTTCGATAAAACTTCCGCATACGAATGCAAAAGCTCAGGATGGGCAATCAGGGCCCCAAGAATCATCCCCTCCCGCGGCGACTCGGCGGTGCCGCCCAGAAAAAGTGACGAACGGGCCAGAAGCGGACTTGCCCGCATCGTATTGCGAACGCCAAGAGCTGGCCCGCTCCGCTGGCCGTATCCGCCCTGACGTCTTCCTGAATCACGTTGCTGATATAAATTATTGTAATTATTTTTTTGGTAAGGGCTCAGGCTCGCCAATCTACCGTCGATTTCCTCGCGATAGAAGCGACGCAGGGTTTCGTCGCGAATCGTCGACAGCGCATCGCGCAACCTGACCGCGAGTGCAGCCCGACGCTCCGGTGTATCATGAGGTGCGGCTTCCGTTTCGCGAGCCCACAACATATCGACAAGGGGCCTAGCTCCCGCCAGAATTCGATCAAACGCAGCCGGACCACCCGAACGAGCCACATCATCCGGGTCCTGCCCGTCAGGTAGCAGTGCGAATCGAAGCGACTTTCCGGCGGTCAGTGCCGGCAGCGCGACATCAAGGGCTCGGTAAGCGGCACGACGTCCGGCCTTATCGCCATCGAAGCAGAGTGTCGGCTCATCGGCAAGGCGCCACAGGAGCCCGATCTGATCCTCTGTCATTGCCGTTCCCAGCGGCGCAACCGCATGCGAAAAGCCGATCGCATCCAGGGCTATGACATCGACATAGCCCTCAACTGCGATCACCATGCCGTGATCATGCGCAGCACTGCGTGCAAGATGGTAATTATAGAGGAGACGCCCCTTGTTGAAGAGCGGCGTATCGGGCGAGTTGAGATATTTTGCGGAAACATCCGCTGATAATGCCCGCCCGCCAAAAGCAATCACACGACCGCGCATATCGCTGATCGGGAACATCACGCGCTCGCGAAAACGGTCATAGGGAACCTGGATATCTTCCGCGACCACCAGCAAACCGGCCTCGATCATCACATCCGAGGAAACACCCTTACCAGCCAGATGGTCGCGCAGAGCGTAACGATCCGGTGAGGCATAGCCCAGCCGAAACCGTTTCTGCGTTTCTCTGGTCATGCCGCGACGATCAAGATAATCACGCGTCTTCGCCCCGATATGGGCCTGGAGATTGGCCTCGAAAAATTGTGCCGTCAGCTCCATGACTTCATAAAGGCTTTTGCGTTTGACCTCGGCTTCGCGATCCTCCGGCTCGGATACCGGCAACGCGACTCCAGCCTCCATCGCCAGCCGTTCCACGGTTTCTGGAAAGTTCAATCCTTCGGTTTCCATAACGAAATCGAAGATATCTCCGTGTTTCCCGGACGAGAAACAATGATAGAACTGTTTCTGGTCGTTAACGAAAAAAGACGGGCTTTTCTCAGGACTAAAAGGAGAAAGTCCCTTCCATTCCTTGCCTGCCTTCTTCAAAGCCACACGTCTGCCAACCACCGTCGAGCACGGCAGCCGGTTACGTATTTCCTCCAACAAGGACGGCGAAAAGCGCAAAACATGAACCTTCAGTTCGAGACCAGACATCAATAAACGAAATCGCGTCGTCGGGTCGCCTTCGAACGATATGGTCCCCACTATTCACATTTGAATGGATAAAGGGCAAGTGCATGAATAAAGGACAAAGCGCTCCATACTCATGTCGCTCGCACACATTGACTGGAAAAGCGTCCCTGCAGGATGGAAATGAGATCGGCTGTCGGGAATAACGCCTTGGTCAGAAGATCGTCAATTCGGCATCCATCAGCCCGAAACACCTGCAAGGCATAGTTATTGACGCCCCGAGCCTGCAAATCATCGGCCAGTCGCGTGATCATCGCCAGATCGAGTAATCGGGGATGAACGGTTGTCCTGACCTCGTAAGCCACACCGCTCCTAAGGATATGATCGAGGCAATCGCACGCCTTCGCTCCGCTGCCGGGAACTCCCGTGACTCGATCATAGGAGTCGAACGGCGCCTTCACGTCAAAGCCGATCCAGTCGATCTGCGGCAATATCTTCGCAAGCCGTTCCGGATAAGGGCCCGCACTATGCAGGCCAACGCGAAAGCCAAGGGCCTTGACCTCCCGGATTGCATCGGGAAGAGCAACCTGAAGCGTCGGTTCTCCTCCTGAAAAGACAACTCCGTCGAGCAGCGCGCGGCGTCTTCGAAGAACCGTTATGACATCGTCCCACGAAAGTTCATTTTCTCCCTTTACCGGAAGAAGCAGCGGATTGTGACAATAACCGCAATTCCAGGGACAACCCTGCGTGAACACCGTTGCAACCAGCTCGCCCGGCCAGTCGCAGGTTGAAAAGTTGGCGAAACCGCCAACTCTCAATTTTCTTATGCGAACCTCAGTCAAGCCTGGAGCGCTCTTCAGAAAAATATTTACGTTCATGAAATTCGCCCTTCTTGCCGTGATTGAAGGAGGACATCGGACGATGATACCCCATCACCCGCGTCCAGACCTCACAGCGCTGGCGTTCCTCGTCCTTCAGTTCGACTATCTGTTCCAGTTCCGAATTATTGCGCACGGTATCCATATTGGTTCCTCTCTGGTTTTTAATGTGAATGGGGGGCATTACATTTTCTCTTTTGCGCAATCAGCTCCTGATCGCAGGTCGGGCAAAAAGCATGCTGGCCTTCGATGTAGCCGTGCTTGGGGCAGATCGAGAAAGTCGGGGTGATGGTCACATATGGCAGGCTGAAGTTTTCGAGTGCCCTCCGCACCAGCTTCTTGCAGGCATCAGCGGAGGAGAGACGGGAACCCATGTAAAGGTGCAAAACGGTGCCACCCGTATATTTGCGTTGCAGTTCCTCCTGCCGCTCAAGCGCCTCGAACGGATCGTCGGTAAAGCCCACGGGCAACTGGCTGGAATTGGTGTAGTAGGGATGATCCGGCGTCCCGGCCTGGAAGATACCGATAAAACGCTTCTGGTCTTCCCTGGCGAAGCGATAGGTCGTTCCTTCCGCAGGCGTCGCTTCCAGATTGTAGAGATGCCCGGTTTCCTCCTGGAAAGCAACAATGCGGATGCGGGTGTAATCCAGCAGGCGCACTGCAAAAGCATGGCCCCAATTCGTGGTGATATCCTCGCGATCATCCGTGAAATTGCGGATCATCTCATTGACGCCGTTGATGCCTATCGTCGCGAAATGATTGCGCAATGAGCCGAGATATCGCTTGGTGTAGGGAAACAGCCCGCTGTCGATATGACGCTCAATGACCTTGCGCTTGATTTCGAGGCTGGTTTTTGCGAGTTCCAGCAGCGTATCCAGACGCGCGAACAATCCTGCCTCGTCTCCCTTGTGCAGATAGCCAAGACGTGCGCAGTTGATGGTAACCACTCCCATCGAACCGGTCTGTTCCGCACTGCCGAACAAGCCGTTGCCGCGCTTCAGCAACTCGCTGAGATCAAGCTGAAGCCTGCAGCACATGGAGCGAATCATATTGGGCTTGAGTTCGGAATTGATGAAGTTCTGGAAATACGGCAGGCCGTATTTCGCCGTCATCTCGAACAGGTACCGGGCATTCTCGCTTTCCCAGGGGAAATCCGGCGTGATGTTGTAGGTTGGAATCGGGAAGGTGAAGACCCTGCCCTTGGCATCCCCCGTGGTCATAATCTCCATATAGGCGCGGTTGATCATGTCCATTTCAGCCTGGAGATCGCCATAGGTGAACGGCATTTCCCTGCCGCCGATGACAGGTACCTGCTCACGCAGATCGTCCGGACATGTCCAGTCGAAGGTCAGGTTGGTGAAGGGGGTCTGTGTTCCCCAGCGCGATGGCACATTGAGGTTGTAGACCAGCTCCTGAATGGATTGCAGCACATCCTCATAGGTAAGATTATCCTTGCGGATGAAAGGCGCCATGTAAGTATCGAAGGAGCTGAATGCCTGCGCTCCCGCCCATTCGTTCTGCAAGGTACCGAGGAAATTGACGATCTGGCCAACCGCACTCGACATGTGTTTTGGAGGTCCGGCTTCGACTTTGTCAGGAACTCCATTCAGTCCCTCGGTCAGCAACGTGCGCAACGACCAGCCGGCGCAGTAGCCGGCCAGCATGTCGAGATCGTGAATGTGCATATCACCGTCACGATGCGCAGCCCCAACCTCCGGCGGATAAACATGCGACAGCCAGTAATTGGCGACCACTTTTCCGGACACGTTGAGGATGAGACCGCCAAGGGAATACCCCTGATTGGCGTTGGCGTTGACCCGCCAATCGGCACGGTTGAGATATTCGTTGATCGATGTTTCAACATTGACCACTGTCTTGCGGTCTTTACGCAATCTGGCATGCTGCTCGCGATAGACGATGTAAGCGCGTGCGGTTGCAAAATGATTGGCGGAAATCAGGGCCTGTTCCACAACATCCTGAATCTGCTCGATATGCGGCGGCTTGCTAATAAAACGATGGGCCAGAACCTTCGTCGCCTGAATGGCGAGCAATTCGGCCTCACGGGCACCGAACTCGCCGGTTGCTCTCCCGGCAAGCTGAATCGCACGACGAATCTTGTCACCATCAAACGGTACGGTATCGCCATCACGTTTGATAACACCCTGCGGCAAAGTGAGGAGCTCTGCGACTTCATCGGATTTTTCAAGCACCAGCGCCGACATCGGCGACCCCTTTTACAGTTGGGGCAGCGATGATGAGCGACAGCTTGCGGGAATAGGACACGCGCAACACGCGGTGCCATTTTGCAAGCGACCACCCGGACACCCCGCCCGAGGACGTTTCAACGCGTTAAGGCAGGTCTCCTGACTCACGGGTCGCCGCTCTCATCCAACCTTCCCGGTGCTGTCGCACCAGTGGCGTCTCATGGACGATCACTCGCCGTTTACAGTTGCGGGGGCAGTGTCGGAATAGCCAATCACAACGGCTCACCGACTTCCCTCTTAGCTCAAGATATTGCGCACCTTGAGAACCATAACACTACATCTTGTATAAATCTGGAAGCTTTGAAGTGTCAAGCACCGCCACGCCTTCCTATCCCTCTCCCTTCTCCAGCCTTGATGATCAAAGCACGAAAAAACCGGGCGAAATTTCGCCCGGTCCTGCTTAACCATATACATATTTCCGGTTTCAACCCTGCGACAACAGCTCCTTAACTGCAGCGCTCGCCTTGGCGAAGTCCATCTGACCGGCATATTTTCCCTTCAATACACCGACGACCTTGCCCATTTCCTTGATTCCGGTCGCACCGGTTTCTACGATGGCCTCAGCAATGGCAGCCTTGACGGCTTCCTCATCCATTTGAGCGGGCATGAAGGTTCTAATGATCGCAACTTCTTCTTTCTCCTGCTCGGCAAGTTCTGTGCGACCGGCCTGGCCGTAGATTTCCGCCGATTCAAGGCGTTGCTTGATCATCTTCTGCAGCAATGCCAGAACGTCATCATCACTTACGGGCCCTTTGCCAGCGCCCCTTGCCTCGATATCCTTGTCCTTCAAGGCTGCCATGATGAGGCGAACGGTTGCCAGCTTGCGCTTGTCACCCTCTTTCATTGCTTGCTTCATCTCTTCGGTAAACCGCTGGCGCATCGATATCTCCTATTTGTCGAGGCATTCTGTGATTGACCAGTAGCGCCCCTGTCCGGTAAGTCCAGTTCCTTGAGCGTCATGCGCATGTCGGCATGACGTTTGGCCGTCGCCAATAACGGCCTTCACTACGGCACTTAAAGAGAACATCGCCATGTCGCAAGATTCGCACGCCACGGAACAATCCTCCGCCGGGTGGGCCGAGCCGCGCACCACTGCCGTACTGGTGCTGGCTGACGGCACAATCATCGAAGGATTTGGCATTGGCGCGACCGGCGAGGCCTGTGGAGAGGTCTGCTTCAACACTGCGATGACCGGTTATCAGGAAATCCTGACAGACCCTTCCTATTGCGGCCAGATCGTTACATTCACTTTCCCCCATATTGGCAATACCGGCATCAATGACGAAGACGTGGAGAGCGTCAATGCAGCATCGGCAGTTGGCGCATGCGGCGTCGTGCTGGGGGCCGCCGTTACCGACCCATCGAACTGGCGCTCTTCCCGCCATCTCGACGCATGGCTGAAATCCCGCGGCGTCATCGGGTTAACGGGCGTTGACACCCGTGCATTGACTGCCTTGATTCGTGACAAAGGCATGCCCAACGCAATCATCGCTCATGATTCGAACGGGGTCTTCGACCTGGAGGCGCTGAAAGCGCGGGCAGCCGGTCTGCCTTCGATGGCGGGGCTCGATCTCGTTCCGGAGGTTGCCAGCACCCAACGCTTCGACTGGACCGAAAGTACCTGGACGCTCGGCGAGGGCTATGGGGAACAAAAGACATCACAATTTCACGTGGTCGCAATCGACTACGGCGTTAAGCGCAATATCCTGCGTCTTCTTACCAATGCAGGTTGCCGGGTTACCGTGGTTCCAGCAACCGCAACGGCGGAAGAGATACTCGCTCTCAATCCCGATGGCGTCTTTCTGTCAAACGGACCGGGCGACCCTGCCGCTACGGGCACCTATGCCGTCCCGGTCATCAAGACGTTGCTGGAAAAGAAGCTGCCGGTCTTCGGCATCTGCCTCGGTCATCAGATACTTGGCCTTGCGGTAGGGGCAACCACTAAGAAAATGCATCAGGGCCATCACGGCGCCAATCACCCGGTCAAGGACAAGACCACGGGAAAAGTCGAGATCACCTCCATGAATCATGGCTTTGCCGTGGATGCCGCCAGCTTGCCGGATAACGTCACCGAAACGCATACATCACTTTTCGATGGCTCCAATTGCGGTATCGCGCTGACGGACAGACCTGCATTCTCAGTGCAGCATCATCCCGAGGCTTCCCCCGGCCCGCAGGACAGCCATTACCTGTTTGACCGCTTCGTCGAGATGATGGCAAAAGCAAAGGCCGCGTGAAATTAACAAGCTGATTGCGCGGAACTGGGGCAGACGATGAACTGGCGAGATTTCTGGAACCGCGACAATCCTATCTACGTTAACCAGCGGCATAAGCTGCTGCATTACCGACAGATCGCCAGGGATATCGCTGCGCTGCTTCCTTCATCTGAGGCCGTTGTTCTCGACTATGGCTGCGGCGAGGCTCAGTCCGCAGATATCGTCGCGGCAAGAGTGAAGCTGCTTTTTCTATCAGATGCCGCTCCGCTCGTCCGGGGACGCCTGCAACAGACATTCGCTGTGCACGAGCGGATAAGGGTGCTGTCACCGGATGAAGTCGCCGCTCTGGAAGAGAATAGCCTCGATCTCATCGTCGTGAACTCGCTGGTGCAATATCTTTCCCAAGCGGAATTGGAAGAGCTTCTGGCTCTCTGGCGGAATAAACTCAAGCCGGACGGAAAGCTTATTATCGCCGACATCATCCCACCGAATATCGGAGCTGTAACCGATGCCAACGCACTGCTTCGCTTTGCTTTCAAGGGGGGATTTTTCGTCCCGGCACTCATCGGGCTGGTACGAACGGCTTTGTCCGATTACCGCAAATTGCGCAACCAACTCGGTCTAAGCCACTATACAGAAGCAGGAATGAAAACTCTGCTCGAAAAGGCTGGCTTTTCATGCACGCGCCTCGAAACGAATCTCGGCCACAACCAGGCGCGCATGGCATTTTCTGCAACGCCGCAATAGTTGCTTGCAAACAGGAAGCGCATCCTGGAGTTCTCCCCGGAAGCGCTCTCCTTATTCTCCCGCCACAATCTCAAACGAACGAGACCCCTATGGCACCGAGAGGGCCGTAATCTGCATGGATCACGTCCCCGGCAGCAACCGATACCGGCCTCGTGAACGAACCTGCCAGCACGATCTGCCCGGCTTCAAGCCCGCCTCCAAGAGGAGCAAGTTTATTCACCAGCCATGCGATACCAGCCGCCGGATGCCCCATGACAGCCGCCGAAACACCGGATTCCTCGATTATTCCATTTTTTGAAAGGGTCGCACCAACCCATCGAATGTCGACATCCATCGGTCTTATGGTCCGCCCTCCGACCACCATCGCTCCCGCCGCAGCATTGTCTGCGATCGTGTCGGTAATGGCCCGGGGCACTTCCGTCCTGTAATCGATTATCTCCATGGCCGGCACGACGAATTCCGTCGCCCTCATCACATCATAAATCTGGACATTGGACCCCTTCAATCGTGTTCCCATCACGAAGGCCAGCTCAACTTCAAGGCGCGGCGCCATGAAACGCTCCGTCGGAATCTGGGCGCCATCCGAATAAAGCATATCATCGAGCAGATGCCCGTAATCCGGTTCGGTTATCTTCGATGCCATCTGCATGGCCCGAGACGTCAAGCCGATCTTGTGCCCGATGATCTTCGCCCCGTCAGCAACACGCATTTCCGCCCAGAGGCTTTGAATGCGATAAGCATCTTCCAGTTCGATGTTGGGGAACGTCCGGCTGAGTTGCGGAATGACTTTGCGCTCGCGTTCGGCTCGAAGCAGATCTCTCGCTCCCTGTTGCCGTTCCAGTTCACTTAACATGGAGGAACTCCTGTGAGGTAATTAGGGGAAGGAAATCCTGCCGGACAAGTCCCTTCCCTTTTTGGAGATTTCGGTTCGGCGGCTGAAAGCTACACGAGAGCGAGCGGCCTCAACGGACTGCCTGTCGCACCTGTGATCCGAAGCGGCACTGCGACAAAGGCAAACTCTCCCTTAGCCCGCCGCGCCAGTTCCTCAAGATCGAGATTTTCGATCAGGTGAATCCCGCATTGTGCGATAAGAATAAGGTGCACCTCCATCGTGATATTCTTCTTGTCCATCACTTCAAAAGCCGACGTGTCGGTGCCAACCGCAAATGGCTTGGAACGGGCCAGCCAGTTTGCCCCTTCCACCCCCGGTCCGGGCGCACCCTCGGAATTGAGGCCCAGGAACCTCGCGTTATCCGACCAGTACTGCGCCCAGCCGGTCCGCATCAGGATGACATCCCCCTCGGCAAGCTCAACGCCTGCCTCGGCAACACCCGCATCAAGATCGGCAGCTGTTATCTCGTAGGCTGGAGGAAGGGCATCGACACCCCTGATCCCGGCTATATCAAGCAATACGCCACGTCGGAAGATCGGCCCGATGGTCTCAACCCCGTACTTCTTGAACAGATTCGGACCAGCCTGTGTCTCCCCGGCATCAATCCCACCATAAAGCCTGCCATGATCAGAGACATGGCAGATTGCATCTATATGGGTTGAAGAGTGGGTGCTGGTTATCATCACCTCGTTCGCCGAGGAGTGACCGCAGGGGCGCACGACATCACCGTGCCGGTTGTTCAAGGTAATATGGAACTGGGGATGGGCCGGATGGATCGGGATGCCCTTCTGCATCGGCTGACTGAGGTCGATCCATGTCGCATCATGGGTATGGTCAAGCCAGTTGCGAGCGTTGAAAGAACCTGAAGGATGAGAGGTCATTGTAATTGTGCTCCCTTTGTCTCAGGAAGGAACAGAAGGACGATGATTCCGGCCAGGGCGAAGAAACCAGCGGTGAAAGCCAGTGCACCCGCGATGCCGTAACCTGTAGAGAGAAAACCGACCATTGCCGGTGCCAATGCGCTCGATGCACGGCCGACGTTGTAAATAAAGCCCTGAGCGGTCGCTCTGATCTGCGTTGGGAAGAGTTCGGCGAAAGTTGGCGCAAATCCGCTGTAGAACCCTGTTCCGAGAAACGCGACCAGAGGTCCGAACAGCAACAGAACGGTCGTCGACGAGATCATCGTATAGAGCGGAACCACCAGGGCCGAGCCGAAGAAGAAGATGATAAAGGCCGCCTTGCGCCCGATCCAGTCCGCAATATACCCGAAGAGGATAAATCCGAGAGCTGCACCAACCTGCATGATCACGATCCAGGTCGTGGACTTGACCAGGTCCAAACCCTGACCGCCGGCACTTTGCGGCGTTGCCAGATATGTCGGCACCCAGGTGAACAATCCCCAATAACCGCACATCGCCGCCGACGTGAAAGCCAGACCTATGATGGTATTGCGGGCATGCTCTCCGAAAAGGCTGCGAAGTGTCTCAACAAATGTCAGCCGCTCCTTCTGCTCCACCCAAATCTGGGATTCCGGCGTGTGCTTGCGAATCCAGAAAGCAAGAAACGCCGGAAATACGCCGAAGAAGAAAACCCCGCGCCATCCGACATAAGGCAACACCACCGCCATCACAATGGCAGCAAGGGCGTATCCGGAAGCAAACGCACTCTGGACCCATGCCATGACTTTTCCGCGATGTTGCGCCGGCCACGTCTCGGTAATAAGCGCAGCACCTGCTGACCACTCACCGCCAACCCCGAGTCCCAGGATGGTGCGGAACAATAACAATTGCGTGAGCGACTGCGAGAAGCCGCACAACATCGTGCCAATCGAGTAGCAGAGAATGGACAGAACCATCGAACGCGTTCGCCCAATCCGGTCTGCGAGGAATCCGAAGAACAAACCACCGAAGGCTGTCGCAATCAACGTCGCAGATGCGACCATACCTGCAGCCGACCTGTCAAAACCTAAATCCGCACTGATATAGGTAATCATCATGGCAAACAGCATCAGGTCCATGATGTCCAACATCCAGCCAAGATACGAAGACCAGAATGCCTGCCACTGCGCTTTGGTCGCACCGGCATACCAACGAGAACTATTATTATTTATATTTTCCACATTTACTTGCGACATCAGATCACTCCCATGCATATGAGCAGTAAAATCGGACGCATTCATAATAATTATACTTTAGTATATACTATGATAGTTTTTATTATTACAAATACAAATTAGCACTTGAATTATTATTTTATAATAGCGCTATTTTTGAATGATACATTCAAATTAAATTTGTGCAATTGAGTGTTTTTGCAACAAGACTTGAATAATATTGACATCCTATATACATCGCGAAGAGCAACAGATACCGTTTCCCTTCCTCCAACAGGTTGAGGAATTGCGAATGCAGACGACTACTCCTTACCGATATTTGCCGTCTTTGCAGTCACTCCGTTGTTTCGAAGCCGCCGCCCGGCTCGGCAGCTTCAGCCGCGCAGCCAAGGAATTGTGCATTACGCACAGTGCTGTCAGCCATCAGATTCGCACACTGGAAGAGGCAATTGACCAGCCTCTTTTTCAACGCATGGGAAATCGCATGCGGCTGACCGTGGTTGGGCGAACGCTTGCCGCCGAAACCCATCGGGCTCTCGACTACCTCAGTCAGGCTTACACCGTGGCACGGTCGACGAACCAGCAGAAAATGGAAACCATTACCCTGGCTGCCCAGTATGGAATTATCGAGCACTGGATTATCCCGCGCCTTCCAGAAATGAAGCAGTTTCTCGGAGAAACAGGCCTGCGTATTTCGTCATTGCTGGATATCAACGAAGCCTGTCCAAGCGACACCGATATCGCCCTTGTCTATGGCACCGGCGATGTTCCCGGCATGCTGGTCGAGAAGATAAGCGATGAACAGGTTTTCCCGGTCTGCAGTCCGGGATTCTTGAAGCAAAACGGCAATATTACCCTGGAGCGGATCAATGAATTCCCTCTTCTGCTGCACTCCAGAACGACGTGGAATCTCTGGCTCGAAAAAGCCCGACTGCCGATTTCATATCCGGCCAGACCTATCTTCTTCGACGATGTTGCATTGACAATCAGGGGGGCCCTCGACGGACACGGTATAGCCATGGCCCGGGCGGCCCTGGTTCGGGAATATCTGGCCGAAGGACGCCTGATCCGTCTTTTCGATCTCACCGTTCCAGGAATTTTCAACTATTACATCGCCTGGCGCACCGAAGCTCTGAGAACGCGATTTCAGGGATTCAGAAACTGGATCATATCCGGGCTGCGCCCGCATGATGTACCATGAAGCTCTTAAGCAGGTTAGAGCGAAACAGGTGGACATTTGGCCGCGAATTAACGGCCGCTGCGGAATTGGCTGTATACGACGACTCTGTTATATTGATTTCAATCAAGAATCGGGCAAGTGTTTAGGAAGTCCTGGCGTGATTGCGATAAAACCTATGATTCACAATCCTTACTGGAGGGATGGAGTCAGGTTTTCTCGCTCCCGAATAATATGAAGAGGCAGATTCCCTTTTGCAAAATACCCGGACCGACTGGCACTTGAATGCAAGTGTGCATGAATTCTGAGATAAAAATTTTGCTGAAAGCGAAACAACAGCAACCAATTGCGAATATGCCTATCGAAAGGGCAAATTGTGTTTAAGGATGATTCATACTTAGCCAATGACGTCAACGTCGCAGTAATCACAGCGTCCGATATCATCGATGCAGACAATGAATTCGGCGAATTGGCTGACCGGTTGCGGGAAAAAGGAATTGGCACTCAAGTTACTCCCTGGGACAGGGATGTCGAGTGGGATAATTTCTCAATGGTGCTGAACAGGGGCCCGTGGGATTACTTTAAACGGCTTCCCGATTTTCTTTCCTTTATCAGACGTGCCGGCGATTCCACAAGCGTCGAGAACAGTCCTGAAACCATCGTCTGGAATAGCAACAAGAGCTATCTGGGTGATCTGGCCCGACGAAATGTTCCGACAGTACCGACACACTTTCTCTACAAAGCCCATCGCGGACGGATAGGCGAATTACTCCGGTCCATGGATCATGAAGATATCATCATCAAGCCGGCGGTTGCGGCAGGGGCAGAAGGTGCTTTGCGTACGAAAGCCGGAGATGAAGAGGCTTTTGTCCATATCAACCAACTGCTTCGTACCGGAGATGTTCTGGTTCAACCCCTGATTTCATCCGTCCTGCAGGAGGGAGAATACTCTCTGGTTTTCTTCGACGGGGAGTTCTCCCACGCCGTTCGTAAAACGCCGGCAGATGGCGATTTCCGCGTACAGCAGCGGCACGGAGGTTTGGTGGAAAGCTGGCTCCCCACGGAGCAGCAACTGAGCGTTGCAAAGCAGGCTATCGCTGTTGCACCGATAACGCCGCTATATGCGCGCGTTGACTTACTCATGATTAACGAACAGCCTGTTGTCACCGAACTGGAACTGATCGAACCGGATCTGTTCCTGGGGCACTGCGACGACGGCCTGGATCGCTTCACTGACGCGATTGCCAGGCGTGCAAGGCATGCCGAACAGAGACGAACCACACAAACCGCATAACTTTCTTTCGTAAACGATAAAGCCCGGTGCGCTAACCTCGGCGCCCGGGCTTTTCCGTCTCTGGACCTAAAGGCTCCAATTAAACGCACATTCCCTTAAACCAGAGGCGATAGCGTACCAATCGTCGCCATACCCATTACCACCATCCATGGTGGTATCTTCCAGACAACCAGCATCAAAAAACCTGCCAGGGCGATCACGAAATCCCCAGGAGCCAGAATGGCACTCGTCCAGACAGGATGACAGAATGCTGCTGCGAGAATTCCCACCACAGCTGCGTTGGCACCACGCATGGCAGCTTGTGCGGAAGGAACTCCACGCAACTCATTCCAGAAAGGCAACGTGCCGTAAATGAGGAGGATACCGGGGAGAAACACCGCAGCTAATGCAATCACGGCACCCGCCGGACCATTGGGCGCAACATTGACCACTGCCCCCAGATACGCAGCAAATGAGAACAATGGACCGGGTAAAACCTGCGCCAGACCATAACCCGACAGAAACACTTCGTTTGTCGTCCAGCCGGGCCCTACCACCTCGGACTGAAGCAAGGGCAAGACAACATGGCCGCCACCAAAAACGAGTGCGCCTGAACGATAAAAAGCGTTGAACAGTGCCATGCCCTGACTTGCCAGCTCGCTGGCTGCGATCGGAGCCGCTACGAGCAACCCGGCAAACAACACAAGAGCAAAGGCTCCGCTTTTCCTGCTGACAGGAAAAGCCATCAGATTCGATAATTGAGCGTCTTTCCCGCGACAGAGCCAGAGACCAGACAGGGCACCTGATCCAATCGCTGCGATCTGCGCAAATGAGCCAGCAGACATGCCGACCACCAAAAACGCAACTATACCTATGCCGATACGCTGGCGATCCGGCATCAAGTTCTGCACCATTCCCCATAATGCTTGCGCAACAACCGATACGGCAACAAGCTTGAGACTATGAAGTAAAGCAATGCCAGCTGCCCCACTCACCATCGTGGCAGCCAGAGCAAAGACGAACATCATCAAGGCGGAAGGTAATGTGAAACCAAGCCAGGCTGCAGCTCCTCCGCAAATACCGTTTCCGCGAAAGACACCCAGCGCAAAACCAACCTGGCTGGAAGCAGGCCCGGGCAGGAACTGGCACAGTGCAATGAGATCGGCGTAACCCGAATCGCTGATCCACCTGCGCCGCACCACCAGTTCTTCCCGGAAGTAACCGAGGTGGGCGACAGGACCACCAAACGACATAAGGCCGAGCTTGAGAAATGCCCAAAATACTTCCCTGAGCGAACCAGATTCCAGCTCCGGCCTGATCTCCGGCAGCTTCTCATTATCTGTCTGGCTTCGCGAAACTTTATCTGTCACATCGGCTCTTCAAGGTGCTGGGAAATATAGAACGACAGATATCAGTTTTTGCGATTATTGTGCCTGCGCTTTCAGTATCATCCGACACGAAAAAGGACATGCCGGGTCAATACTAAGCCTATGTAAAGGCACAGCTTACGCTACAGGCGATGCTGGTGGCCTGAATGTCCATAACTTATGCGCAAGAAAGCTCCAGAATAGCACGATACCAGTCGTGATGATCTGGGCTGGCAGGTATGGCCAGAGCCAATGCGCGGAGAAAAGTTGCATGAATCCCCAGGTCAGAATGAAACCGACCCCGGCGACGACCACGAAACGCCATGTCGCTTCCCGATGGGGCCTATCGCTTTCATAGGTGAAATGGCGATTGAGACCGTAGGAAACCACGCCGCCGCAAACATACCCGCTCAATGCCCCGGCCACCGGCGAATAGCCCCCGAATTCGACCATCGCAATCAGCACGCTGTAATGCACGATGGCAGACAGAATGCCGACCCAGAAAAATGTAATGAACTGGCGCAACCAACCAGGAAGAAAAACCAGGTACTGACCCATGACCATCCAATAGAAGATTGATATTTAACATTTTTTCGTCTGGCTGGCAATTTCTCAACAACCAGAAGCAAACACGTTACCACCTTTCAAAATACTCTCAGATACTCTCAGGAGCGACAAGCATCTATGAAGGATCTGAATATCCGATTACCCGCATGATCGGATGCTGCAAAACCTTCCTGATGCCATTGCAGACCGATAGCAAAGCGTTTTGAGGGAATTTCGATCGCTTCCACAACCCTATCCGGAGCATGTGCGCTCGCAATAACTGACGGGTCCACATGAACAACGGCTTCGCGATGGCGTGAGTTCACATCAAGTACCGTTTCGCCAATGATATGCGCAAGCTTGCTGCCCGCGATTATCGATACCGGGTGCAGGCTGCCTCTCCTGTCATGCTCCAGAATATCAGTGGACGTTTCTCTTATGCTTGAAGAAAGAAGGCAGCCATTGAGACATGCCAGCATCTGCATCCCGGCACAGATTCCCAATACGGGCTTGTCCATGTCCAGATAGCGGAGCATGATCGCCTGCTCGATTTCAAGCCTTTCAGAGGCTGGAAATCTGGATGCATCGCCATCGACATACCAGTTTTCAGGATAGGAAAACCGGCCACCAACAGCCAGGAAACCATCAAACTCCTTCGCGACGATTTCGATGATCTCGGGCAGATAAGGAATGCCGAACGGCAGACCTCCGGCATTTCTAACGGCCAGAAAATAGTCCTTCGGCGTGTCATAGCGTGTGCCATCCACGCTCGTGTTCTCATCGAGAATGACGGCGATACGAGGCATGGGCTTCATTTTATTCCCTCAATTGCCGCCAGAACGCAGCCAGTGAACTCTTATTACGTCCTGAACAGGCTCCAGTCATCTTTCGATTAAATATTTAAGCTACTTTCCATGCGGTAATCCCGCGTGTATGAAACGGCTTTAAGGCGAGCAACGCTTTGAAAGAGGCGTCACTCAGCCCCAGGAAACTTTTCTTTGCCGCATCGACTTGTGGCAAACCGGCTTTGACCGGATAATGTTCCCGCCATCCTTTAAACGCTCTTCACCCCTGCTCTCGTCGCTTGCACGAGGTCGAGGGTGCGGACACACCTGCCTGAGGCCCCTATGCCTAAACGCACTGATATTTCCTCGATCCTCATCATTGGCGCCGGACCGATCATCATCGGCCAGGCTTGCGAATTCGACTATTCGGGAACTCAGGCATGCAAGGCGCTCCGAGAAGAGGGCTACCGAGTTATTCTTGTGAACTCTAACCCCGCGACCATCATGACTGATCCGGATCTTGCGGACGCGACATATGTAGAGCCCATCACCCCTGAAATCGTTGCCAGGATAATCGAGAAGGAAAGACCTGACGCGCTTTTGCCGACCATGGGCGGGCAAACAGCTCTAAACTGCGCGCTTTCCCTCAAGAAGATGGGTGTCCTTGATCAGTTCGGCGTCGAAATGATCGGCGCGACAGCGGAAGCGATAGACAAGGCGGAAGATCGTGAACTGTTTCGCGAGGCTATGACGAAGATCGGCCTCGCTACCCCGAAATCCCGCCTTGCGGACGCGACGGCCCTCAAGCGGGGAGACCGGGAAGCCTATCTGAAAGAGCGTGCCGAAATCGAGCAGATGGATCTGCATCCCGGAGACAAGAAGCGCAGGCTCGGCGGCCATGACTTGAAATGGAACTCAAGCGAGAACGAGCGCCGCAAGCGCTATCAGGAGCACGCCATGGGCGAGGCTTTGCAGGCTTTATCGGAAATCGGGCTGCCTGCGATCATCCGGCCTTCCTTCACCCTTGGCGGCACAGGCGGCGGCATTGCCTATAACCGCGAGGAGTTCCTCGACATCGTCGAGCGCGGCCTTGATGCCTCACCGACCAATGAGGTTCTGATCGAGGAAAGCGTTCTCGGCTGGAAAGAATACGAGATGGAAGTCGTTCGCGATAAGAACGACAATTGTATCATTATCTGCTCCATCGAGAACATCGATCCCATGGGCGTGCACACGGGTGATTCGATCACCGTTGCCCCTGCCCTGACGCTGACTGACAAAGAATACCAGATTCTGCGTGACGCCTCGCTTGCAGTGTTGCGGGAAATCGGTGTCGAGACGGGCGGCTCCAACGTCCAGTTCGCGGTTAATCCAGAGAACGGTCGCATGATCGTCATAGAGATGAACCCGCGTGTCTCGCGCTCCTCGGCACTCGCTTCGAAAGCAACCGGCTTTCCTATTGCCAAGGTCGCCGCAAAGCTGGCCGTCGGTTACACCCTCGATGAAATCGCCAACGATATAACGGGCGGCGCAACACCGGCGTCATTTGAGCCAACCATCGATTATGTTGTGACGAAGATTCCGCGCTTCGCCTTCGAAAAATTCCCGGGCGCAGAACCTACCCTGACCACTGCCATGAAATCGGTCGGTGAAGCGATGGCCATTGGCCGGACCTTTCCCGAATCCCTGCAAAAGGCACTTCGCTCACTCGAAACCGGCCTGACGGGCCTGGATGAAATTGAGATTGAAGGCCTTGGTAAAGGTGACGACAGAAACGCCGTCAAGGCAGCTATCGGTACGCCGACCCCGGATCGCATCCAGAAGGTCGCTCAGGCCTTCCGCCTCGGCTTCACTCTTGAGGATGTTTATGAATCCTGCCGCATCGATCGCTGGTTTCTGGAACAATTGCAGGCAGTTGTCGCGACAGAAGAAAAAGTGCGGAAACACGGCCTCCCCCGGACACCGGAAGCACTGCATCAATTGAAAGCCATGGGCTTCGCCGACAGCCGCCTGGCCGTTCTTGCCGGTCTGGAGGAACTCGAAGTTCGCGCGCTGCGTCGTTCGCTCGATGTGAGACCGGTCTTCAAGCGCATCGATACCTGTGCTGCAGAATTCGCCTCGCCGACGGCCTATATGTATTCAACCTATGCCGCCCCATTCGCAGGAAAACCAGTCAGCGAGGCAGAATCCAGCGACCGCCGGAAGGTCATCATTCTCGGTGGCGGCCCGAACCGGATCGGTCAGGGTATCGAATTCGATTACTGCTGCTGTCATGCATGTTTCGCCCTCAGTGAAGCCGGTTACGAAACCATTATGGTGAACTGCAACCCGGAAACGGTCTCGACAGATTATGACACATCCGACCGCCTCTATTTTGAGCCGCTGACAGCTGAAGATGTCCTTGAAATCATCGACGTTGAACGGTCGAACGGCACATTGCACGGTGTCATTGTTCAGTTCGGCGGACAAACGCCTTTGAAGCTCGCGCAAGCCCTCGAAGAAAACGGCGTACCGATTCTCGGTACATCACCGGATGCCATCGATCTGGCGGAAGATCGCGATCGTTTCAAACGTCTTCTCGACAAGCTCGGCCTCAAGCAGCCCAAGAACGGCATTGCCTATTCTGTTGAGCAAAGCCGCCTGATTGCAGCCGATCTTGGCCTGCCTTTCGTGGTCCGCCCATCCTATGTGCTCGGCGGTCGCGCCATGGCCATCATCCGCGATGAGACACAGTTTGAGGATTATCTGCTCGGCACCCTGCCAAGCCTCATTCCTTCTGACGTCAAGGCGCGCTATCCCAATGACAAGACCGGGCAGATCAACACGGTCCTGGGAAAAAATCCGCTTCTGTTTGATCGCTATCTTTCGGATGCAACGGAAATCGACGTCGATTGCCTTTGCGACGGCAAGGAAGCTTTCATTGCCGGCATCATGGAACATATCGAGGAAGCAGGAATTCATTCCGGCGATTCTGCATGCTCCCTGCCTCCACGCTCGTTGACGCCGGAGACCATTGCCGAGCTGGAACGCCAGACAACCGCACTGGCGTTGTCGCTAAATGTCGGCGGTCTCATGAACGTTCAATATGCCATCAAGGACGGTGATATTTACGTTCTGGAGGTAAACCCAAGGGCATCCAGAACCGTTCCATTCGTGGCGAAGGTCATTGGTGACCCCATAGCCAAAATCGCAGCGCGGGTGATGGCGGGCGACGAGCTCTCCAGCTTCGGTTTGCAGAAGAAGACCCTCGACCATATAGCGGTGAAGGAGGCAGTCTTTCCCTTCGCCCGCTTCCCCGGCGTTGACGTGCTGCTCGGTCCGGAAATGCGCTCGACCGGTGAGGTGATCGGGTTGAGCAGGGATTTCGGTACAGCGTTTGCAAAGAGTCAGCTCGGCGCCAGCGTGCAGGTACCACGTATCGGCACCGTTTTCATTTCGGTGCGTGATAGCGACAAGCCGAAGGTCCTGGAAGCGGCACGATCTCTGTCCGATTTGGGCTTCCGCATCGTCGCCTCCGGCGGCACGCGCCGGTTTCTTCAGGATAACGGCATTGAAGCCGCCCGAATCAACAAGGTGCTTGAAGGTCGCCCGCACGTTGTCGATGCCATCAAGAATGGCGATATCCAGTTGGTCTTCAATACAACCGCGGGAGCGGGTGCCATATCGGATTCAAGAAACCTGAGACGTGCAGCTCTCTTGCATAAAGTGCCGTATTATACGACAGTTGCAGGCGCGGTAGCTGCCGTTGAGGGAATCAAGTCCTATATACAGGGGGACCTCACGGTAAGATCGCTACAAGAATATTTCTCTTAAAGGGATTTTTGCCCTATAAGAGACGAATGCATCAAAGCGCTGTTATACGGTTTCGCAACCGGGCAGCAATTTTCGTTATCTTCGACGGGTCGGCTCTTGAGCCGACCCGTTGGCTTTAAGGAATGAGACCAGACATGGAAAAAGTGCCGATAACGGTTATGGGTTACGCCGCACTGGAAGAAGAATTACGGCAGCGTCAGCAGGTGGAGCGCCAGCGCATCATCCAGGCGATCTCCGAGGCTCGCGCACTTGGCGACCTGTCGGAAAACGCCGAATACCATGCTGCGAAAGAGGCTCAGTCAATGAACGAGGGCCGCATCATCGAGCTTGAGAGCATGATTGCTCGCGCAGAGGTGATCGACGTAACAAAGTTGTCGGGCGACCGCATCAAATTCGGTGCGACGGTTCAGCTTGTCGATGAAGATACTGAAGAAAAAAAGACGTACCAGATTGTAGGGGAACCGGAATCGGATGTCCGACTTGGTCGTGTTTCAATCACCTCTCCGATCGCACGTGCTCTGGTCGGAAAAACCATCGGAGACACTGTAGAGGTATCGACGCCCGGAGGCGGAAAGTCTTACGAAGTCGTAGGCGTTCGATTCGCCTGAAAGCCATCCCGAATATAGCATCAAGAAACTGGCGCTGTTTTCTAAAATGGGTGCGATTTTCGAATCGCGAAAAACCATGTGAAAACCCGCAGCCGATTTTCTTGCGCGCTTTGCTATCCTGCCCTGGATCATCATTGATCCGGGGCTCTTTGTGTTGTGGTCGATAATTTTTCATGGAGAGCCACTCCAGCCTTTGGCAGGATGCTCGATCAAAGCCTCTCCCCGATCAGCCAGAACTGTATTATGGTTTTATGGCGTTTCCAAAAACGTGAACTACTTGGAAGCAGGAGACACTTTCAATGATGCCGGATGCTTCGCCGCGCCGGCAGCTATAAATTCAACGAGGGGGCCGGTGAGCCGAATGCCAGGCAGTCGCCTCCCCACGACGTAGACGGAGGCCAGCCATGCTGAAACGCATCACTCTTCATCTCGCAAGAACTCCGGAGTTTCCCGAAGGCAGCATCCGTCATGGTTATGAAATCATAGCCCCCCTCGACGCCGAGGGCCGCCTCGACACCAAGCTTTTCAATGCCAAGAAGGATCACTGCCGGGTTCGGCGCTTCTGGGGGAATGAACCCATACGCTATGGACGCCTGGAGCATCGCCCCGGCGGCATCGGCGGCGCGACCTGGGAAATCGATTACGATGACAGCACCGATAACGACGACGAAGCTGGATATCGGCTCAGCAGCCACAAATTCAGCGAGGGCGAGTATCTGTCAATTCGCGATGACGAGGGCGAGCTGAATACATTCAGGGTGATAAAAGTCCAGGATGCCTGAACATCCAGACTGAGCAGGAGTAAAAAACTCCGCTTTTCAATGCGAAAGGGCTACAACAACGCCGAACTGATCCCCAGTTATAGAAGCGGAAGACAATTCGATAGGAGGGTGAAGTGTCCCTATCACGCAGAACGCTTCTTTTAGCGACCGGAGCGGGAATATTGAGCGCTGTCGCAGGCACTTTTCCTGCGATGGCCCAGAGCCCCGGAACTGCATATTTCTCGGGAATTCTTGTTGACGTTTCTGCGTTGAGGCAACGCGGCTATGGCATTCAGTCCGACTGGGTGGAGCAGGACCTTGTCCTTGCATTGAAACGCCAGTTTTCAGGTCGATTGATTCGCAATGCGCCCCGGCTTCTGGTTCAGGTGACCAGCGTCAGTCTAGGCACTTTCGCCGGCGCACGCGAGAAAAGCAGTGATTTCATGGAAGGTACCGCGCTCATTCTCGATAAAAGCGATGCGGTGCTGGCTGAATACCCTATATTTCTGGCCCTGCCGACAAGTTCCGGCGGTGCGTGGTATCTGCCGGATGTCGATCGGAATCGCGTCCGTTCTCTCTCCATCGCCTTCGCAGGCTGGGTGCAGAGAAAGACCAATCAATAAAACAATGAAATGGTTCTGCTGGAAAAGTTCATTCTTATTATTTGTGATGTTTCGATGTGTCCGATTCCAGCGGGACGAGAGGCTCGTCTTTCACATCATGAATGGCAAGAGCGGTACGGACATTACGGACATTTGGCAGCGATGTGAGATCAGTTACGAAATTCTGGAAGGCCTGCAGGTTCTGGGCTACGCACTTGAGAATGAAATCGATGTCACCGGACAGCTTGGAGCATTCCCTTACGATGGGCCATTTCCGAATCTGGTCCTGAAACGCATCCAGCTCGGCATTGCCCTGTATCTGCAATTGCACCATCGCGAAGCAGACGACCTCGAAACCGAGGGCTGCCGGATCGAGCATCGCGCGATAGGATTTAATGATACCGGCCCGCTCCAATGCTCTTACCCGGCGCAGACATGGAGGCGCAGATAATCCGACCCGTCGCGCCAGTTCCACATTCGTGATGCTGCCATCAAGCTGAAGTTCTCTAAGAATTGCCCAATCTATGGAATCAAGACGTTCGCTCACGAGGAAGACTCCACTTATGCTACAAGGTACATGATGGTCAGAAGACGATGGGAACAGAAATTCATTATGGTCTAGTTTTCTCATTCTGTCATATTAGCCTTGCAACCGGAGGCCTCGAGCATGTCGCAGCCTCCCCGAAGACTGATAGAAAATTCTCTAACTCCCCTGAAGCCCGCACACAAGATCGCGATAGCCAAGGCACACATTTCTTTGACGTTAGAATCTGAAACCAACACCATCTCAAAAGCAGGGGCGAAGCTCAAGGTCTGGGTTCTGACCGATGGCAAGGCCGGCGACGAACAGACTTGTCTCGGCGTGGCGGAAGCCCTTGGATATCAGATCGAGATCAAGCACGTGGCTCCTCGCGCCCCCTGGTCATGGGCCATGCCCCGCGGCCCGATCGACCCTCGGGATACTCCGGGTAAAGCCGCAAGTCCTATCTCGCCGCCCTACCCCGATTGCCTCATTGCATCCGGCAGACGCGCTGTGCCTTACCTCCGCACCATCCTCAGGGCTTCCGGTGGCAAAACTCTTACGGTCTTTCTCAAAGATCCACGCACGGGAGCAGGAACGGCGGATATCATATGGGTTCCCGAACATGATGGTCTGCGCGGCGAGAATGTCATCGTCACCATAACCCCGCCCCATCGTCTTTCGCCTTCACGCCTGGCCGCTGCCAGAGCGATGCCGGATCAACGCCTCTCAGCGCCAGGCCCTCATATTGCGGTGCTCGTCGGCGGAAATAGCCGCCACCATCATTTCACACCACAGGATATCTCTCGTTTCGCAGTTCATCTTGAGAAACTGGCGAAAGACGGTGCCCATCTCATGATCACAACATCGAGACGGACCCCCGGGGAACTGGTTGATGTCCTGCGCAGTCTGGCAAAAGAATATCCGCTTACATTCCTGTGGGACGGCTCCGGAGACAACCCCTACACCGCCATGCTCGCTATTGCCGATTTCATTGTAGTAACGGCAGATTCCTACAACATGATAGGCGAGGCCACTGCCACAGGTGCACCCATTCTCCTGTTCGAGCCCTCGGGTGGTCACCGAAAGTTGACGGCGTTTGTTGGCGCACTTACGCGATACGGAGCTGTGCACCCGCTCACGGGGCACCTTGAAGGCACCCCCTATAAACCATTAGATGCAACCCAGATTGTCGTCAGCAGGATTGAACGGGAAATGACACGCCGGAATCTCGGCCATTCCACGGCCGATCCAACCTGAATTTACGGAGAACGTTATGGCTCATCGCCACGCGAAAGTTATGATCATCGGTTCGGGCCCGGCAGGCTATACTGCTGCCATTTATGCTGCCCGTGCCATGCTCGAACCGGTTCTTATTTCCGGCATGCAGCCTGGCGGGCAACTGACCATCACAACTGAAGTCGAGAATTATCCAGGTTTTGCCGATCCCATACAGGGTCCCTGGCTCATGGACCAGATGCGCGCTCAGGCAGAGAATTGCGGAGCCAAAATGGTTGCCGATCACATTGGCAAGGTGGATCTCAGCTCCCGCCCCTTCCGATTTGAAGGCGATTCGGGGGATACCTATAGCTGCGACGCACTCATCATCGCTACGGGAGCCCAGGCACAGTGGCTCGGCCTGCCATCTGAGACCAGGTTTCAGGGATATGGTGTTTCTGCTTGCGCAACCTGCGACGGCTTTTTCTTCCGCAACAAGAATGTCGTGGTTGTCGGCGGTGGCAATTCCGCGGTCGAGGAAGCTCTCTATCTTGCCCAGATCGCGGCCAAGGTCACAATCGTTCACAGGCGAGATGCCTTCCGGGCCGAAAAGATTCTGCAGGAACGCCTGCTCGCGCATGACAAGATTGAAGTCGTCTGGAATCATGTCGTAGAAGAAATCTGCGGTGACAGCTCTCCTCCTTCCGTGACACATATCGTGCTCAAGGATGTGAAAACCGGCGCGTCAAAACTCTTGGAAACGGATGGGGTCTTCGTCGCCATCGGCCACAAGCCCTCAACCGAGATTTTCGCAGGCCAGCTTGACATGAAGCCCGGCGGTTACCTGGAGACCGCAGCGGATTCCACTGCAACCAATATCGAAGGCGTATTTGCCGCCGGTGACGTCAGCGATGACGTCTTTCGTCAGGCAGTGACCGCGGCAGGAATGGGCTGCATGGCTGCTTTGGAAGCCGAACGTTATCTGGCTGCCAAAGATTCCTGATAACAACCTACCGCTATCAGACTTTTCTCACGCTATCGCGCCCTTGTGTTTCGTGTAATCTGTTCCAGGTTATTCAAGCGGCGCGATGTCGGCGTTTCCCAAGCCCGGGCATGACCAGAAAAGCGGGCGTCGGTTTCGCAATGATCGTGCGGCAAAGAGCAATTCAGGGCTGGAATGTATTGCCAGGCAATCGCACTCCGCCCCGGTTTCGTTCTCGGCTTCCGTTGGCGTACCAGGGAAACACATAGTGGATTGGGATAAAATCAGGGTTTTCTACAATGTCGCCGAAGCTGGAAGTTTTACCAAAGCCGGTGACGACCTGGGGTTAAGCCAGTCGGCTGTCAGTCGGCAAATCAGCGCTCTTGAGCGCGATCTGAAAGCCCCCCTGTTTCACCGTCATGCCAGGGGCCTGATCCTCACCGAACAAGGTGACCTCCTTTACAGGGCGGCGCGCGACATGCGCATGCGGCTTGAAACAACGCGCGCACGGCTGGTGGAGACCAGCGAACGTCCCTCGGGAAACCTGAAGATCACGACAACGGTCGGCCTTGGATCATTCTGGCTGGCTCAGCGGATTTCGGAATTCGTTGATCTTTTTCCCGATGTTCATATCGAGCTCATCCTTACCAATGAGGAACTCGATCTTTCCATGCGGGAGGCTGATATCGCCATCCGCATGCGGCGTCCGGCGCAGCCTGATCTGATCCAGCGTCGATTGTTCACGATTCACTACCATGTCTATGCTTCCAGGGAATACATCAAGCGCTTCGGCGAACCTGCAAGCGTCAGCGATCTGGACGACCATCGCCTTACCTCTTTCGGGGGCGATGAGCCTTCCTATCTTCTCGCCATTCACTGGCTGGCCAATGCAGGGCGGGAGCCGCAAGATCCGCGTCCCTGTCAGTTCATCGTCAACAATATCGTGGCGCTGAAACACGCCATTGAAACAGGTACCGGCATCGGAGCATTGCCTGACTATGCCGTCGGTCATGATTCCAATCTCGTGCAGGTCCTGCGTGACGTTGAAATGCCATCGCTCGACAGTTACCTTGTTTTTGCCGAGGAAGTGAAGTCAGTTGCCAGGGTGCAGGCATTTCGCGACTTTATCGTCCAGAAAGCACAACGCTGGTCATTTTAACGGCCAGACGTGCCTTGAAGAGGCTTAGCCGGTTCAGGCGAAAATCGGTTTCAACCTCTCCTCAAATGCTTTATGGTCGCAACCGTGACAGGTCCCGAAAGGGACAATAGGGAACCAGGGAGTGATCCTGGGCTGCCCCCGCAACTGTAAGCGGCGAGCCAGCGCGCCACGAGCCACTGAATTTCGGTTTGGGAAGGCGGCGTGCAAAATGGTGTTGACCCGTAAGCCAGGAGACCTGCCTGTCGCAGTCGTCCTTCGCTCAGCCGGGCTGGTCTGAGTGATCGGGGTTTCCCGTGCGGCGACGTCCTTTCGGACTGACGCGAGACCCTGATGACGACGCCAAGACAAAGATCAATTCTCATCACACGCCACATACCGGGAGGCATACCGGTATGACAGATGTGCATGAAATCTTTGCTCATCATGGCGGGCGCCTCAAGGAAGCGGCATTGGCCTTCCCAGACGCACCGAAACCTTGGCTCGATCTTTCGACCGGTATCAATCCGCAATCATGGCCAATGCAGCAGGTTTCACTCTCATGTTATGATCGCCTGCCAGATCCATGTGACGTATTCACCCTTGAAGCAGCGGCAGCCGCCGTGTTCGGCACTGCCGCCGACAGAGTTGCCGCTGTTCCCGGTGCGGAAGCCGGTCTCCGCGCATTGCCGGATATATTGCGCCTCAAGAGTGTGAGCATCGTTTCCCCCACCTATGGCAGTCATGAAAATGCCTGGCGAAGCGCCGGGGCCAAGGTCTCTATCATCGACAACAAAAGTGTTGGAAACCTGCAGACGGGCGCGGTCGTGCTCGTCAATCCCAACAATCCCGATGGCCACCTTTTCGAACCGGCACTGATCAAAAACCTTATCGCTCGACAGACCGCCCGTGACGGATGGACGATCATCGATGAATCATTCATCGATCCGACCCCTGCATTCAGCATCGCTTCCGAAGCGGGAAACCGGCTGGTCGTCATACGCTCATTCGGTAAATTCTTTGGATTGCCTGGTCTTCGCCTTGGCTTCGTTCTGGCTGATCCTGCTGTTGCTTCCTGTGTAAGGCAACGGTTTGGTGATTGGCCACTCAGCCCGCAGGCTCTCGAAAGCGGTCTTCATGCCTATCGAGATATATCATGGCAGGAAAACTCTCGACAGCGTCTTGCCGAGGATGCTCTCCGGCTCGAACAGATACTGTCAGCCGCGGGCTTCACATCAATCGGCGGCGGCCCCCTGTTCCAGCTCGTGAGGTCGGATAATGCGCGGGACTGGTTCAGGCATCTTGCAAATCAGGGCATTCTGACAAGGCCTTTTTCCGGTCAGCCCTCATGGTTGCGCTTCGGCCTTCCCGCCCGGAAGGAATGGCCGCGCCTCGAAAGGGCATTGGAACAAGGGCGAGCAACAATAACGTCGAGAACCGGATCAAAAGACTTGCGTGATAGCGAGGATGCCCGGTCTTGATCAAACGCCTCGCCTTTTCCCTCGCAATCATCATGCTCACATTTGCACCCGCCCGGGCAGAACCGCGCCGCATCGTTTCCCTTAATCCCTGCCTGGATATCATCCTCGTCAATGTCGCTGACCGGGAGCAGATTGCTGCTTTAAGCCATTTCGCGCGCGATCCGGCGGAATCCACAATCTCCGATATCGCCAGGACGCTCCCCTCCACCTGGGAAAGTGCTGAGGAGGTGATGTCGCTCAACCCCGATCTTATCCTGACTGCGCAACATTCTTCTCTGGCGACACGCAAGGCCCTTGATCAACTTGGCCTTCAAACGGAACTTTTCAGGGTTCCCGATACGATTGAGGAAAGCCTTGCCCAGATCAGACGGATTGCCGCGCTCGTCAATCGTGTCGAGCGCGGCGAAGCCGTGGTTGCACGCATCGAAGCCGCAATCAATGCCGCCAGGCCCGAGACAGAATCACGCCCTTTGAATGCGATTGTCTACCAACCCAACGGGCTTGTCGCCGGCTCCGGCTCACTGGTTGACGAGATGCTGAATAGAACGGGATTTCACAATATTGCCAGCCAGTATGGCGTCGGGAGATGGGGCACCGTCAGTCTGGAACAATTGCTGAATGATCCGCCCGAAGTTCTTCTGGCCGCAGAAATTCTTTCCGGCAAGCCAACCTGGGCCGAGCGGGTTCTCTCTCATCCCGCCCTGCAGACGGTCGCTCCCGTCATGCACCGCGCCTCATTCCCGCAGCAATTGCTCTTTTGCGGAGGTCCGGTGCTGGAAAAAACGGCCGAAACTCTTGCTGCGGCCCGGCTTTCCGCAAGGGAGGCGCGTAAATGAAAAACGCGCCGCGCCGCGTCACCATAATCATGCTCTGCATCGCATTGCTGGTCCTGACTATCCTCAGCCTGAACGCGGGCAGAGTCTGGGTTCCCCTGGATGTGTGGGGTGCGCATCTTTGGCGCAATTCGCCCATGGACCCTCGCTGGGTAATCATTATTGAGCTACGTCTCCCCCGCACCCTGCTCGGCATTGCCGTTGGCGCAGCGCTCGGAATGTCGGGAGCCGCCATGCAGGGTTACACCCGCAATCCGCTGGCGGACCCAGGAATACTCGGCGTTTCATCCATGGCAGCTTTAGGCGCCGTTCTTTGCCTCTATACGGGGATAACCGTTCGTGAACCGTGGATTCTTTCCGTTGCAGCGATGATTTTTGCAGTTGCGGGCGTCCTGCTTCTTCTCGCACTGGCTGGAATGACGTCAAGTGTCATTACCTTCATTCTCGCCGGTATCATCCTCAATACGGTTGCAACCGCAGGCGTCGCTCTTGCTCTCAATCTTGCACCCAACCCCTGGGCGGTCAACGAAATCGTCAACTGGTTGATGGGATCACTTGCTGATCGCTCCATCAATGATGTTTTGCTGGCCACCCCTTTTATCCTGATCGGCTGCCTGCTGCTGCTTGGAACGAGCCGGGCGCTGGATGCCCTGACTCTCGGCGAGACAGGCGCGCGTTCGCTTGGCATCAATATGTCGACCACACGATGGCTGCTTGCTGTAGGTGCAGGTCTGACGACGGGAGCCAGCGTCGCCGCCACCGGCGTCATAGGTTTTGTCGGTCTGATCACTCCCCATCTGATACGACCGCTGGTGGGCTCGCGGCCGGGTGGGTTGCTGTTGCCAAGCGCCCTGGCAGGCGCTGTTATCGTTCTTGCCGCGGATATCGTGGTGCGCCTCACGCCGTCCGCGGCAGAGGTCAAACTTGGAGTGGCGATGGCTGTCCTCGGCGGCCCGTTCTTTCTTCTTCTGCTCATGTCATTACGCAGGAGGCTGGCATGAGTGAACTCAGTGCCTGGCACCTTAGCGTCAAGCTGGAAGACCGGTTGATTCTCAATGACATATCGGCAGTCTTCCGCACGGGACAGGTCACTGCCGTCATCGGGGCAAATGGTGCGGGAAAATCGACATTTCTGTCGTGCCTCGCGGGGTTACGCAAACCCTCGAAGGGTAAAACTCTGCTTGATGGCGAACCCGTGCTCACGATGCAGGCTCGTGAGCGGGCGAAGAAAATCGGATTTATCCAGCAAAGCCCCGAGATCGCCTGGGCGATTGATGTCACCACCCTGGTCGGTCTGGGGCGAACACCGCATGCAAGCACAATGGGTCTCTCTCCCGAAGATAAGGAAGCCGTTTTCAGGGCAATGACAACCGCCGAGGTTACGGACCTCGCCAATCGCGACGTCACAACCCTGTCAGGTGGCGAGCGGGCTCGGGTGTTGCTGGCGCGAGCTCTTGCCGGAGAACCAAACTGGCTTCTCGCCGACGAACCTTTTGCCGGCCTCGATCCGCGTCATCAACTGGATGCAGCCGATATCTTTCGCAAGATGGCCTCGGAACATGGTCAGGGAGTTATCGTGACGTTACACGATTTATCTCTTGCCGCTCGCATGGCCGACCGCGTCGTAGTTCTCTCGAAAGGACAGATCATTGCAGAAGGCGCCCCGGAAGCGTCCCTATCCCGGAAGGTCCTGAAACAGGCCTATCATGTCGAGACCCGCTTCATCGCCGGGGAAGCAGGAGCTCTGGTTGAGGTCGTTGGTCGCAGTGAGTAACATGTGGTTAACGCCTCTGGCGACAAACTCCCCTTTCGTCATCCTTGGAGCATGCCTGATAGAAGCGATGCTCGGCTATCCCGAGCCCTTGCATCGACGTATTCCGCACCCTGTCACATGGCTTGGAAATCTGATCGGGCTGCTCGAACATCATTTCAATCGGGCAGATTGGCCTGACAAGACCCGTCGTATCGCCGGCATTTTAAGCGTTTTCATTGTTACCAGCGTTGCCGGTGGAGCCGGCTTGCTTCTTGATCGGATACTGGCCGGGTCAATATGGGGGCTCGCCATCGCGGCATTTGTCGGCGCATTCGGTCTGGCCACCCGCAATCTGTATGACCACATATCAGCCATAGCCGACCCGCTTTCCCAACGAGATCTCCCGGCTGCCCGTCAGGCAGTCGGACGCATCGTCGGCCGCGATACCGCTACTATGGATGAAAGCGACATCGCAGTTGCGGCAACAGAAAGCCTCGCCGAAAGCTTCAATGATGGTGTTATCGCACCCCTGTTCTGGTTTCTCATCGGAGGCCTTGCTGGTCTCTTCATCTATAAAGCCGTAAATACAGCCGACAGCATGATCGGCCATCGCGAAGAACGCTGGAAGGCATTTGGTTGGGCTGCGGCAAGAACTGACGATGTCATGAACTTCATCCCAGCGCGATTGGCCGGGTGCCTCATCATAGCCGCAGCGGCCGGGAGCGGCTGGAAAACTATGCTGCGAGACGCATCAAAACACGCCTCTCCAAATTCCGGTTGGCCGGAGGCTGCCATGGCGGGAGCACTTGGATGCTGCCTTGGAGGTCTGGTCTATTATGATGGCGTAATGGCTGACAGACCCCATCTTGGAAAAGGTTCGAAACCAGATGCGGAAACGCTTGGTCAATCTCTCCGGCTTTATGTCAGGGCCTGTCTGCTGGCGCTGGCCATACTTACCGCAGGCGCGGTTTATGTATCATAGCATGACATAGAAAAACGGAACCCTTACGGTCATTACCGCTCAAACGTTTCCGGCGGAACCGATAGCGCGTTTCTGGCGACCCACATTCGCGAGAAGAATAACAGGCAGAATACCGATTACGACGATGATCAATGCAGCGATTGAAGCTTCCTCATAAGTGCCACGTGCTGCCTCACCGTAAAGGTGCGTTGCCAGCGTTTCGAAATTGAGAGGACGTAACAGAAGCGTTGCCGGAAGCTCTTTCATGCAATCCACGAAAACCAGCAATCCCGCCGCGGCCAGTGCTGATTTCGACATCGGTAAATGGATTTTGCGGAAAACACCACTTGCGCTTGCCCCCAAGGTTCTCGCTGCTTGATCGAGAGATGGGGATATTCTGCTGAAACCAGCCTCCATACTCCCGGCTGAGATCGCCAGAAACCTTGCCACATAAGCGTAAACGAGCGCAGCTCCGGAACCGAGAATGACGAGCCCGAAAGATCGGCCAAAGAGTTGAATTGCACTCTGATCGACAAATCTGTCGATCATCGTAACCGGTCCTAATAGTCCGATCGCCATCACCGTGCCCGGAACGGCATAACCCATGACTGACAAACGCCCCAGAATACCGGACAGGATACCGGGATTGATTCTGGACGAATAAGCGATGATGAGCCCGAGAGCCAAAGCAACCCCGGTCGCGGTTGCCGATATCATCACCGTATTGCGAATCTCGCTGAGGATCGTAACCGAAACTCCTGCAAAACGAAAGCGGGCAACAGCCTCCGATATCAGATAGGATGCCGGTCCAACGAAGCCGATAATGACGGGAACAAGGCCAGTTCCCAGAGCCAACAGCGCCTTGCCACCTTTAAGCCTTTGCGGTGACATCACCCGCGAACGCTGAGCTGCAGTCGCATAACGCTGCTTCCGCCTGGCCCAACGTTCGACGGCCATCAGAATCACCACCAGACTCAACATGGCGAGGGCAATCTGCGCTGCTCCCGGCAAATCGGAACGCGTCACCCAAGTCGTATAAATTGAAACCGTCAATGTCTGGACGCCCAGAAACTCCGACGCGCCGATATCATTAAGAGCCTCCATCAATGCCAGACTGACACCAACGACAATCGCCGGTCTGGCCAGAGGCAGAGCGACACGCAGGAAAACACTGGCGCGGCGAAGCCCGAGCGTGCGCGAAACCTCAAGCAAGCTGGCCGCCTGTGTCAGGAACATGGCCCGGGTTGTCAGGTAGACATACGGATAGAGCACAAAGCCAAGCAACAGGATGCAGCCGCCCATCGATCGTATTTCAGGCAGCCTGAAATCTCTTGGGCTATGATAACCGAGAACAGCACGCAAAAAACTTTGCACCGATCCCACCGGATGAAGAATGTCGAGATAAGCATAAGCGGCAATATAGGTTGGCACTGCGAGGGGTAGCAGCAAGGCCCAGTCAAGAATTCTGCGGCCTGGAAAATCGTAGGCGGTTACCAGCCAGGCGCCTCCCGTACCGATAGCTGTCACCAGAACACCGACACCGCACAGCAAAATCAGGGAATCCGCCATTGCCTCGGGTAAAACGTAAGCAATCAGATGCGGCCATAGATTTCCGGTGTCATTCCATGCAATCGCCACGAGCGAAAGGACAGGCGCCAGAACAAGCGCCGTAATGAGAGCGGCAATCGTTATCCATACTCTTCCGCCGACACGGAAAGAGAAGAATGACGTCAGTCTGGCAGCGGAGAGAACAATCATTTCTTTCAAGAGAAAGGGCGATGCATGTACGCATCGCCCTTTCATGCTTACTTATCGAAGCCGACTTTGTCAGCGAGTTCGCTCGCTTTTTTCCGAAAAACAGCGGATTTGGTAAGGGGAATGTTATCCGGCTTCAACGTGCCGAATTCCGCGATCAGAGGATCGGCGGCGACACCAACCTTAACCGGATATTCAAAATTAGCTTTGGCATAAAGCGACTGTGCATCATCAGAAACCAGATACTCCAGAAGCTTGACCGCTTCAGCCTTGTTGGGCGCATGTTTTGCAATTGCGGCACCGGACACGTTCACCTGGGTGCCACCATTCTCAAAGGCAGGAAGAAGCACCTTGATTGAGCTGACCCATTTTTCCTGATCCGGCCCGCCGCTACCGCTGCGCATCAGCCCTACATAATAAGAATTGGCAACGCCGATATCGCAAAGACCGCCCATGATATCGCGCGCCACGTCACGGTCTCCACCACCGGCTTTCCGCGCGAGATTCGCCTTCAACCCGGTGAGCCACTTTTCTGCTTCGGCCTCTCCGTGATGAGCAATATAGGACGCGATAAGCGCCGTATTGTAGGGATGCTGGCCCGAGCGAATGCAGACCTTGCCCTTCCACTTTGGATCCGACAGGTCTTCGTAGTTGAACGATTTCAGATCAAGGTCCTTGGCTGCGTAAAGCACACGACCACGCAACGACAACGCAAACCAATCCCCTGCGGGATCACGCAGACCTTCCGGAATAACAGCTTTGAGAACGGCTGAATCGACCGGCTGCGTCAGTCCTTCTTCTTTCAACTCGATGAGTTTACCAAAATCGACCGTCATCAAGACATCTGCAGGCGAGCTGCTTCCTTCGGCTTTCACCCTCTCCGCCAAACCGTCTTTCAGGAAGATTGTGTTGACCTTGACACCGCTGGACTTCGTATATGAATCCAGCAGTGGCTGGATCAGGCCCGGCTCCCGGGTCGTATAGAGATTGAGTTCCGCCGCCATCGCGACACCACTGGTTCCTATCGCCAGCACGCCACCTATCAGTATACTTCTGAATGCCGAAAGCCTGTTCACGACGCTATTCCTTCCATACCACAATTATAGAAAAGCCTTCCGACTCCTCTTGCGGTAGCGGATTAAGCATACGCAGCATGCCTCGTAAACTATATTTGTTTTGTTTTTAATTATTCTATTATTAAAAATCTTACGAAAATACGGATATTATTTGTCTTTCCAAAAATCATGCAAATAATATATTTTACTATAGCATCATGCCATATCGCTTCTTGCGGAAACCAGCCCTCACTTTTCTGCCCAATGCGTGTAATCTCCCAATTTATGGTTCGAGGGATATTATGAGTTTCCGCGAGCATAAGCGCCACTCATCAGACAACTTCCCCCTTCAATACGCGCCGCAGTAACTTGCCAACGTTACTTTTCGGGAGACTATCGCGGAACACTATCCGCTTCGGCACTTTGTAGGCAGTCATATTCTCTCTGCAGAAAGCTAAAATCTCCGAGGCATCCGCATGCTCGTGGTCTTTCAGAACCACATGCGCCCAGATCGTCTCGCAACCCTGTTCATCGAGCATTCCAACCACAGCGGCCTCACGGACAGCAGGGTGGAGCGTCAGCACATCTTCAACCTCGTTGGGATAAACGTTGAACCCGGATACGAGGATCATATCCTTAAGGCGATCGACAATGGTTATGCGTCCGACATCATCGAGAATTGCTACGTCTCCGGTTTTAAAATAGCCATCGGACGTCATAGCAGCAGCGGTTTCCTCAGGACGATGCCAATAGCCAGTCATGACCTGCGGACCCTTGACACATAATTCGCCGCGCATTCCCGTGGAAACGTCAGTGCCATCAGAGGTGCGAACGACGACATCTGTCGAGGGAACCGGAAAACCGACAGTTCCCGAAAAATCCTCACTATCCAGCGGATTAACACTGACGACCGGTGATGTTTCGGAAAGACCGTAACCCTCGATGATCGTCGAACCTGTCAGCTCTTTCCATCGGCGCGCGACGACCGTATGGGTTGCCATTCCCCCCGACATGCAAAAAATCACTTTGGAAAAATCAGCATTTCTTATCTTAGGGTGATCCAGCAATGCCCGATAAAGGGTGTTTACTCCTGCGAATAACGTAAACCGTTGTGATGCAAGAATTTTAACGAAACTGTCGAGATCACGCGGGTCGGCGATGAGAATCTGCTTGCCGCCAAGCCTGACCATCAGCAGGCAGCAGATGACAAGTCCGAAGATATGGTAAAGCGGCAAAGCTGTAACCATGATCAGTTCGGATGAGCCGAACCGGGGTTCCATCCAGAGGCGGCACTGGTCAATATTCGCCGCAACCGAGCGATGGCTTAGCATCGCGCCTTTGGATCGACCCGTCGTACCACCGGTATATTGCAGGAAAGCGATATCATCGAGTGTAATGACCACAGGTTTCGGCGTGTGCTTTTCACCCTCACCCAGCACCTCATTCAGTGTCAGCCTGTTCGACTTCATCGACTGGCCAGTTTTACCCTTGAACAGCGAAACAACATTAATCAGAGTGCCTTTGATGCCCAGCATGTCGCCGGGACGTACGACCACAATGTCTTCAAGGCCGGTCTCTTCTCGAACCTGCTCTGCAAGTGCGGCAAAGTTTTCCAGAACGAAAAGGATTTTTGGCGCGGAATCCCGAAGCTGAAACAGCAACTCGCGCGCCGTATAAAGCGGATTGACATTAACGGCGGTGTAGCCGCCATTGAGAACTCCGAATAAAATCGCCGGATATGCGGCAATATTCGGCAACATAACCGCAACGCGATCCCCCTTCACCAGACCACGGGATTGAAGCCAGCCGGTAATCGCATCGGCATGGTGCCCGAGCTGGGTGTATGTCATTCTAGCACCGAAGCTTTCCAGTGCGCATTTGTCAGCAAAGCCATGTACCACCTTGCGAAAGATATTCGGCAGAGTTTCGAGCTCTTGCTCGTTGATGGCGGCGGGTACTCCCGGCGGATAATTATCCAGCCAGGGGCGGTTTAAATCTGGCCCCTGATGGACATCATGTCCTTTAAGAGCGGTCATCAAAGCCCCTCCCCCTAACAAATACTGCGATTAGCTTGTGCGTGCGCCGAAAAAAGAGCAATCACGCTTTTAGACGGGGTTTTCAGGAAAACCGCCCAAAAATAAGGAGAGGCGGGAAACCCACCTCTCCAGCTTTCAAAAGGCAATTAGTATCAGGACTGCGCCGCCTTGTTAGCTGCAACGACCATCTCTGCCGGTTTGCCAGACAATTCGGCCATATGGCTGAACTTCGTCGAGAAGGTACCGACACCGGCGGTTGCCGAGCGCAGTTCGATGATGAGATCACCGATTTCCGTCTCGGGAATAAGTGCCTGCAACACGTCCCAGCCGGTCCAACCGGGGCGGGCGTCATAACCGAGAATTTGACCACGTCGCGCCGAAGCGAGAGCGCTCGCCTTGGCGATGGCTTCGCTTGGTACCGCGATATCGACTGCCAGAATTGGTTCGAGCAACACCGGTTGCGCCTTGGGAAGCGCCTCCTGCAAGCCTATTTTTGCAGCCATCTGGAAAGCCGCATCCGAGGAATCAACGGTGTGATAGGAACCGTCCGTCAGGGTCACGGCAAGGTCAACCACCGGGAAACCAAGAACGCCCTTGCGCAATCCATCCCGAATGCCGGTTTCCACCGACGGGATATATTGCCTCGGCACAACACCTCCTGAAATCTTGTCCCTGAAGGCGAAGCCCTCCCCACGAGGCAAAGGCTCTATCTCGATAACCACATCGCCAAACTGGCCATGGCCACCGGATTGTTTCTTATGCCGCCCGCGAGCCGTAGCTGCCGCACGAATGGTTTCGCTGTAACCAACCTTGGGTTTGGACGTATTGACCCCGACCTGGAAACGCGACGCCAATCGTCCAAGGGCGACGCGTAGATGCATTTCGCCCTGCCCCCGCAGACGCAGTTCGCCCATTTCCGGACGGGCCTCAATGATATAGGACGGATCTTCCTCGATGATCTTGGCCAGACTGGCTGTCAACCGCACATCGTCCTTGCGATCCTTGACCTTGATGGCAACGGAATACACCGGTTCGACCGACGATACCGTCACGACCTGATCGGGCGCATTGCGACCGATGGAGAAACTGTCACCGGTGGCAATCGGGTCAAGGCGTGAGAAACCGGCGGTATCGCCTGCCTCGATGGAAGGTACACGCTGCGGCTGACCACCGCGGAACATGGACAGACCGGCAATACGTGCCTCGCCGCCGTGGCTGCCGATGACAGTATCACCTTCCGAAAAGCCGCCGCGAAGGGAGCGGGCAATGGTCATCTTGCCACCATGGGCGGTGTGCAGTGTCTTGACCGCATGGGCAAGCGGCGGACCTTCAGCCGGGACACCGATCCTCTCCAGGGTTTCCGACAGAAGCGGAGCATCATGACGCAAGGTCTTGAGCAGCCGGGTGACGCCGTTGCCGCGCTCGGCGGAACCGAACAGAACCGGCACAAGCCTTTGAGCATGCAAATCCTTGGTAATGCCTTCAAAAATCTGGTCGCGCGGCGGTTCGATCTCGTTGATCAAGCCTTCCATGAGCCTGTCGTCGTAATCGGCAAGCCTTTCGAGCATGGCGAAACGTGCTTCCTTCTCGCGATCGAGATCGCCATCAGGTATTTCGATTACCTCGCTCTCGGTATGCTCCCGGTAAACGAAGGCCCGCTCCAGGGCGAGGTCGATATACCCGACTGCGATACCGTCTTTCCAGATCGGAATCTGGCGCAGGAGCAACGGCACGGATGAGGCTGGCTGCAAGGTCACAAGCGTATCGTGAATGCGCTGGGAGGCGGTATCGATCTTGTTGATGAAGAGGAAGCGCGGAATACCGGCTTCTTCAAGCTCCTTCAACACAACTTCAAGGGCAGGAATTTTCCTCTCATCCGCCTCGCACACGACGATTGCCGCGTCACAGACAGGCATGACGGCACGCATGTCCTGCAGAAACTCCACTGAACCGGGGCAATCAATGAATGTCATCGTCTCGCCAAGGTAGGATATGGTCGCAACATTGGGCTCGACGCTCATTACGTGAGAACGGGCCTCGGCGCTGGTATCTCCAACCGAAGAACCATCCGCTACCCGACCGGCGCGCTCAATAGCACCGGCACGAACCAGGATGCTTTCAAGGAGCGTGGTCTTGCCACTCTGAAAGGGGCCGACGAGCGTAAAACACCTCGACCCCTTGCGTGCTCTGCCATTGTTTGCTGACTTTTCGAGAGATGACATGTTCTGGTCCTTCCCATCGCTGCGCAGGCGCTTCTGCTCGGGTGGACCTTCGACTGGGCTTAAGGCCCACTCGGGAATGCGCGGTATGTATGCTCTCCCGATGCGGGCCGGTTGGCAAGCCCTTTTTATGATATTTATGTGAAGGACGCATTGACGCAGTCATTTGGCTATCGTCACCGGAAAAGAACGAAATCCCCGGCCTGGATGGCCTTGTCCGAAAATTATCGCCATCTTTTCAACCGGCAACCCTATCGCGCCTTTGATCGCGTCGGCATGATCCGGTAATGATAAGCTGAGGTTTAACCCGAGGAGTGGCGTGGCCGCCCCCGACCGAAGGAGGTTCCCGGTGTCGTTGAATATTGAACAGGCAGCTGAGTCATTGTGGCGCGAGATGCAGAACCGTCGGCATATGCCGGCGGAGTGGCAAAAACGACTGACGATGGATCAGGCCTACAGGGTTCAGCTCGCCATTCTTCGTCGCTACATCGAGGGTAGCGAGCGTCAGGCAGGTTGGAAGATAGGGCTGACGGCAGCGGCAATGCGCGCACAGCAGAATGTCTTTGAACCATGTTTCGGTTTCCTGCTTGAAAGCGGCCACCGGGAAAGCGGCCACGCCTTCAATTACAGCGAATTGATCGACCCCGGTTTCGAGAACGAGCTGTGCCTGACCATCGGTCATGACCTTCAGGGTCCGAATGTCAGCATCGAAGAGGTGACAGCGGCAGTCACCCATGCCGCTCCAGCCCTTGAAATCGTCGAAAGGAGAGGCAATTTCGCACTCGACCTGCCGCTGTCCATGGCCGACAATGCCCAGCAGAAAGCTTTCGTAACCGGCCCTGCCGTCGCCCTGAACGACAGCAACCGCGACCTTGCCTCGGCTTCGGTCTCGGTGGACATCAACGGCTCATTGCGGGAACTGGCTCCGGGTGCCGCTGTCATGGAGAAAGGCGCTCTTTATTCCATCCAGTGGCTGGCCAACAAACTGGCGGAATTCGATCTGCCCCTGAAAGCCGGCATGCGCGTCATGTCGGGATCGTTCACCAAACAGTACCCCATCGAAAAAGGCGACAGGATAGCCTCGGCATTCATTCCGTTCGGCACTGTCAAAGCCACTTTCCTGTAAGCGGCCCGCCGCACCATTTTTACAAGCATACCGGAGATATCAATATGGATTTCGGCATCAAGGGCAGGACGGCGCTCGTCTGCGCCGCCAGCAAGGGTCTTGGCCGTGCTTGTGCCATGGCGCTGGCCGGAGAAGGCGTCACTGTCACCATCATCGCTCGCGGAGCCGAAGCGCTGGACGAAACGGCACAGGAAATTCGTGTTGCCACCGGCGCCAACGTGCGGGCGGTCGCAACCGACATCACCACCGAGGAAGGACGAAAGAAAGCGTTAGCCGCCTGCCCTTCCCCCGACATTCTCGTCAATAACGCCGGAGGTCCGCCACCCGGCGATTTTCGTGACTGGGACAGGGATATCTGGATAGCGGCGCTGGACGCTAACATGCTCACCCCCATTGAGCTGATAAAAGCCACTGTCGACCAAATGATAGCCCGCAAATTCGGCCGCATCGTCAACATCACGTCGGCAGCGGTAAAAGCTCCCTATGACATTCTCGGGCTTTCAAACGGCGCCCGCAGTGGCCTGACAGGTTTCGTCGCCGGCCTCGCCCGCAAGACAGTCAAGCATAACGTCACCATCAACAACCTCCTTCCGGGCCCCTTCGACACGGATCGTCTCAAATCGACGCTGGAAACCAACGCCCACATGACCAAGCGCTCCGTAAAGGACATCACCACCGAGTGGCGCGCCATTAACCCTTCGGGTCGCTTCGGCCAACCCGACGAGTTCGGTGCGGCCTGTGCCTTCCTGTGCAGCGACAAGGCAGGCTTCATCACCGGCCAGAACCTGCTGATGGACGGCGGAGCCTATCGGGGTACATTTTGACAAGGATTCAAAAGTTCTGATTTTGGAAAAATAAAAAACGCTCCGAGTAGAAAAACAGCTCCGGAGCGTTCATTTTCAGCGCGTGGCGCGGAGAAATGGCTCAAAATAAGGAAACCTCCTGGTTCCATAATGTTGTTTCACGTGAAACAGGTTCTTTTTCAACGAAACAGGCAGGTTGCGGCAGAATTTTTGCAGCACTGAAAAGGAAGTTTCCAGGCATTGGAACAGCAGCGGTGCAGCCTGGCGACAGCACTTTCCACTCGCCTTATTCCTGGTCGGCCACAAAGACACCATCAGGCCTGTAGCAGGATGGACCTCAACTTTGAGCCGTTCTGGCCATCGTCGGAAAACTGCAAACTCTGCCTGATCCGGGAAAGATAGAGATCAAACATCTCGCCCGCCCGGTCGCTGTCACCGGCATCGATGGCTGTTATGATCGCCTGCTGATCGCTGTGATATTCTGGTATGCAATCCCTGTCCTGATACACCATCAGCGCCAGGCTCAATTGAGCCGTATGGCAACGCTGGAACTCCGCAAGAACACGGTTGCCGTGCAGATGGGCCAGCAGAATGAAAAACTCGAC
>Ga0153997_1000006_pt1 | contig 124956 bp, 103 predicted proteins | sample TSNC081MetaG_FD_104750 | JGI IMG/M metagenome (GOLD analysis project Ga0153997, IMG submission 104750) | Attine ant fungus gardens microbial communities from North Carolina, USA - TSNC081 MetaG | ecosystem: Host-associated > Fungi > Mycelium > Unclassified | place: USA: North Carolina, Lumber...
CGTTCCGGTTCCTGGCACCATCCTGAGCGTCGGCAATTATGTCGGCCAGGGCGGCACGCTGGTGTTCAATACGTATCTCGGCGACGAGACCTCGGCCAGTGATCGGCTGGTGATCGGCACTGGTGGCACCGCGACCGGCGGCACGCTGTTGAAGATCGTCAATGCCGGTGGCTCCGGGGCGAAGACCGGCGGCGAGGGCATTCTGGTGATTGAGGCCGAGGGCACTGCCCGCACCGGCGGCGCCAGCTTCACCCTCGGCAACCGGGTCGCGGCGGGAGCGTATGAGTACGAGCTGCGTCGCGGCGCCGCCAACCCGCAGAACTGGTATCTGTCGACCGGCTACGACAGTGGCCCCGGTGGTCCCGGCACCGGCATTGATGGCGGCGATGGTGGCGACGGTACGGTGAACTACCGGGTCGAGGTGCCGCTGGCATCATCGCTCACGGCGGTGGCGGCGGATTACGGCTTCGCCATGCTCGGCACTCTGCATGAGCGCGGCGGCGGCATGGCGGCAGCGCCGCTGGCAGCGGCGGCACCGGCACCGGCGTCGCAGGAAGAGGTGGTACGGATCGGCAACGGCCGGCAGGATATCGCGCGGCTACCAGTGACGCGCCAGGCGCAGACGCCATGGTTCACCGGAGCCTGGGGCCGGGTGATCGGCGACCGTGGCTTCCAGCGCAACCACAACTTCGAGCGCCGCGGCGCCGATTACGACTACACCTTCGCCGGCATCCAGACCGGTCTCGATGTCTTCGCCGACGAGCAGGCCGACGGCAGTCTCGACAAGGCTGGCGTCTATGTCGGCTATGGCCAGTCGGACAGCAACGTCAAGGGCGCGCATGCCGGTCGGGCCGGGACGGTGCGGACGGATGCCTGGAGTGTCGGCGCCTACTGGACGCATTATGCGGCGCAGGGCTGGTACACGGATGCGGTGGTGCAGGGGACCTGGTACGCAGCGGACGCCAAATCTGTCTCGGGCCAGAAGCTGAAGCCGGAAGGGTTTGGTGTTCTCGCCTCGCTCGAGGGCGGCTACGCCTTCGATCTCGGGTACGGCCTCACGCTGGAGCCACAGGCGCAGCTTGCCTACCAGCATGTCTCGTTCGACGAGGTCGCCGACAGCTATGGCCGGTTCAGGCTCGGTGACAGCGACAGTCTGCGCGGCCGTCTCGGGCTGCGTCTGGCGAAGGTGTGGAGTGTCAGCAATGGCGGCAGGCCACGGCTGATCAGCACCTGGGTGCGGACCAATGTCTGGCATGAGTTCATGGGCGGCCAGTCGACGACGGTCACGGCGCTGACCGGCGACAACCCGCTGCGGCTGAACACGTCGCTCGGCGGCACCTGGGGCGAGATCGGCGCTGGCGTCTCCGGCGAGGTCTCCGACAGCACCAGCCTGTTTGCCACCGGCGGCTACAACCGCTCGCTCGACAATAAGGGCCGCGAGACCTGGAACGGCAGGGTCGGGGTCAACGTCCGGTGGTGACCACCGCCTGACAGCCTGTCGCCGGCGCTGTTCGGCCCCGACGGACACCCCTGCCTTTGCAACCACTTCGCTGTCAGGGGGCGAGAGCTTAATCTACGGCCGGATCTGGAGCACGGTGCTCAATGACCGGCTGCCTCCGGGCACGAAGCTGCCGGAGGAGGAGATCGGCGAAGCCTTCCGGGTCTGACGCACCGTGGTTTGCAAGGCGCTGGTGATCATGGAGCAATTTTCAGATTTCCGGCTGCTCCTGTTGTCGAGCGAACGGTTACAGCCATCCGTTGCAAATAGGCCGTCGCGTTCCCTATCCTGAGATACCGGTACCAATCTTGCGACCCTGCAAAAAAAGTTTTTAAGCTGAATACATTCGGGATTGCAGGTTGATGTGTGCCTTCTGTTGAATGGTGCAGAAGTCCCCGGCACGCTAAAGGTTATCGCAGATATCCACGTGCTGATGGATCAATATGCTGATCGCCGTTCTTTCAGATATCCATGCCAATCGGGAAGCTTTTGAGGCAGTTCTCGCCGCTGTTGATGCAGTGGGAGCGCAGCATCTTGTTTTGCTTGGCGATATCGTCGGTTATGGCGCTGATCCGGAATGGTGCGTTCAGCGGGCAATTACTCTTTCCGGGAGTGGAGCGGTTGTTCTGTGCGGCAACCACGACAGAGCGGTGAGTGATCCATCCGTCGGGCTTAACGCCGCGGCGCAGAGGGCGATGGATTGGACGCGCAACCAACTGGGGCAGGAGGAGCGGACCTTTCTTGCCGGACTCCCGCTTGAAGTGCGTGAAGAGGATCGGCTTTATGTCCATGCCGAGGCCAGTGCTCCTGAGAAATGGAGATATGTTCTGAGCGAAGAAGACGCTGCCGGGCATTTTGCTTCCAGTCTGGAGCGTGTCAGTTTCTGCGGTCACGTTCATGTCCCGGCTCTTTATTGTACCGCGAATGCTACCAAGGCCATTCGTTTCACACCTGCCGAGCCGACGCCGATACCTCTTCTGGCTCAACGTCGATGGCTTGCGGTGATGGGAGCCGTTGGCCAGCCGCGTGACGGTGACCCGAGCGCAGCGTTTGGTTTGTTCGACACCAGCAAGAATGAGCTGTGTTTCATGCGCGTTCCTTATGATGTCGATGCGGCGGCACAAAAAGTACTCGGCGCAGGTTTACCTGGTTCGCTTGCCAAAAGGCTCGCAAAAGGACGTTAGACGATGAAGCAGGGGCGATTGAAGCCGGGCGATGTTATCGATGGTTTTACCATCGGTGAGCTCGCTCACAGTTGCGGCATGGCGCGATTGTGGAGCGTGACGACGCCGGATCTCGATTTTCCTCTACTCATGAAGGTCCCGGTGATAGGCGGAGGCGATGACCCTGCAAGCATTGTGGGATTCGAGATGGAAGAGATGATTCTGCCTCGTCTTTCCGGTTTGCATGTCCCGCGTTTTGTTGCCAACGGCGACTTTGCAGTGCTGCCTTATATCGTCATGGAGCAGATTTCCGGCCCGTCGCTTCAATCGCTTGTTCCAAGGCTGCCTCTGCCAGAGGAGGAAGTCGTCGGCATCGGTTTGAAAGTTACCATAGCGCTCGAAGAGTTACATCGCCAGCATGTTGTTCATCTGGATATCAAGCCGGCGAATGTGCTGTTGCGTGAAAGCGGAGAGGCGGTTCTCATCGATTACGGGCTTGCCCGTCATAACCTGTTGCCAGACCTGATGCAGGAACAGTTCCGCCTTCCCTATGGTACGGCACCCTATATGGCTCCCGAACAGGTTCTCGGAACCCGGTCGGATTATCGCAGTGATCTTTTTGCCCTTGGGGTGATGATGTATTTCTTCGCTACGGGTGAATTACCGTTTGGCGATCCGCAGCGGCTTAGGGGTTTGAAGCGTCGTCTATGGCGCGATCCGTTTCCGCCGCGCGCCCGCAATCCGGAAATTTCGCAGCAATTGCAGGAAGTCATATTGCGTTGCCTCGAAGTGAATCCTGCATGGCGCTATCCCAGCGCCGCGCAGCTTGCCCTTGATTTACGCGACCTTGCCGGTGTCAAGCTGACTGCGAGAGCCGTTAGAACGGAGCGCGATCCGTGGTTGACCGCCATTCGCCGCCGTTTCAATCCAGTACTCTTGGAAACGGTCAAGCCGCAAGCCGCAGATACGCAGCTTGGCGATGCACCGATTGTTCTGGTTGCCATCGATTTCCGTGATGGTTACGCCGAGCTGGCCGATGCGTTGCGGCGAGCTGTCAGACGCGTTGCCGATAACACGCCCAATGCCCGGATTGCATGTCTCAATGTCTTGCGGATCAAGCGGATCGCCATGGACGACCCGCTCGATGAAAGCGGGCGCAACAAGCATGTCGCACGGATTGCCGAATTGAGAGCCTGGGCCGCACCACTTCAGGCCCGGGGCGGGACAATCACTTTCCATGTGCTTGAAGCTGTCTCGCCGGCTGACGTTATCCTGGATTATGCCCGCGAGAATTACGTGGACCATATCGTGATGGGGGCCCGTGCGGAATCGAAGATGCGCTCCGTGCTCGGCAGTGTCTCCGGAGCGGTTGCCGCCCACGCCCCCTGTACCGTGACAGTGGTGAGAAATCGTTTAAAGCCGGATGATTGAGCGAGGTATGAGTACAGCACAGTACTCGTGAAAGGCAGAAGGCGGTCGGAAATCAAGCTGTCCGTTTTCCGGAATCTGCATCAAAATGGGAAATGTGGATTGGGACTTTTTGCGGGTCAGGCGGCGCTTCTGCGCCGCCTGACGATTTTATCGTGAAATCAAGCACTTGTCTCCGGCTCCAGGAAGACAGTCACGGTAGGGGCCGTACCGATGAATTTCTCCACCTGGGCGATGACAGTGTGGCCGCAATTGCCCTGCGCCAGTTTCGAAGTGCCGATATCTGGTGTCAGAACGTTCGGATCACCGAATTTGCAAAGGGTGCCGTGTTTGGTTGGCTCGGCCGGGTTGTACCAGTTGCCTTCTTCGCAGACCACGACGCTCGGGCGGATCTTGTCCGTGACGACCGCACCGGCGAGGATCTGGCCGCGATCATTGAACACACGCACGATATCGCCGTTTTTGATGCCCCGCGCTTCGGCATCCTTCGGATTGATCATCAACGGTGCGCGTTCATTGACTTCGTATTTCTTGCGAAGAACGGTACCGCAAAGCTGCGAATGCAACCGGTATAGCGGATGCTTCGTAACGATGTGGAGCGGGTAGGTGTTAGCCGTTTTGCCACCAAGCCACTCAAGAGGCTCCATCCAGGTGGGATGGGGCGGGCAATCGTCATAAGCCATCTTTTCAATGTTCTTTGAATAAATTTCAATTTTGCCAGATGGTGTACCGATTGCCTCCAGGGCCGGATCTTCGCGGAATTTTTCGTAGCGCACGAATTTCTTTCCTGCCTCGGTAGGCGGGAATTCGAGATAACCTACTTTCCAGAATTCCTCGAACGAAGGCATGTTCAGTTTTCTGGTCTGTCCCAGTTTCGCCGCGGCGTCATAGAAGGATTTGACCCATTCGAGATCATCCTTCTTGCCTTCCGTGAATTTTTGCTCCTTGCCGGCAGCTTTCGAGAGCAGGCGGAAGATTTCATAATCGCTCTTGGCTTCAAAGACTGGCTCGATGATTTTCTTCATCGCAACCATGCCGCGCAGCGAATAATCGCCCCATTGCTCGATATCATCGCGCTCATATGGTGTTGTTGCCGGCAAAATGATATCGGCGTGACGGGCGGTTGGCGTCCATTGGAAATCATGGACGATGAAGGTTTCAATCTTCTGCCACGCCTTGAGCATCCGGTTACGGTCCTGATGGTGGGCAAATGGATTGCCTCCGACCCAGTAGCTGAGCTTGATATCCGGATAGGTGATTTTCTTGCCGTTGAAGTCGATGACCTTGCCAGGGTTCTCCAACATGTCGACGACACGGGCGAGCGGGATAGAGGCTGATCCGGAGGTCTCAAGCCAGGGTGTGGCTCCGGCCTCGCCTCCGCTGGTGATACCGCTCAATGCCGGGCAATCCGTTTCCGGCGTGCCACCGTTGGAATAATGATAGGACAGGCCAAAACCACCGCCGGGCAGACCGATCTGTCCGAGCATGGACGCAAGCGTTACCAGCATCCAGTGAGATTGTTCGCCATGGTGCTGGCGCTGGATCGACCATCCGCTCATCAGCATGGTGCGGTTTTTCGCGAACAGGCGAGCGAGTTCCTTGATGGTCTCGGCAGGCACTTCCGTGATCGCGGCCGCCCATTCCGCCGTCTTTGGTGTTTTATCAGTCTCGCCAAGGAGATAGGGCAGGAACTGCTTGAAGCCGGTGGTGTATTCCTCCAGGAATTTCTCGTCGTGCAGCTTTTCCGAATAAAGCGTATGCGCCATGCCCAGCATCAGGGCGACATCGGTATGCGGACGGATTGGTATCCACTCGGCATTGAAGAATTCAGCCGTCTCGGTTTTGAGCGGATCGATGACAATGACCTTCTTGCCAGCTTCTTTCAGGGCTTTCATGCCCACATAAGCGCCGTGATCGGGAACAATCCAGCCGATCTGGTTCGTGTTGACCGGGTCAGCGCCCCAGATGACGACGACATTGCTGTGCTCGACCACGATCGGCCAGACCGTCTGCTGTTCGTAAACCTCCAGCGTACCCACCACGTGCGGCATGATGACCTGCGAGGCACCGGTGGAGTAATCGCCGGAATGAGATACGAAGCCCTTGTCGTACACATTCAGGTAGCGTTGCAGGAGGCTACGGCAATTATGGAGTTTGCCTGTGCTCTTCCAACCATAGGAACCCGCAAAGATCGAGTTACCGCCGTGTTCCTTGAGAACCCGTTCAATCTCTTTTGAGACCAGCTCGATTGCCTGATCCCACGACACGCGAACGAACTGGTCAGCCCCGCGCATGGAGCGGTCGCTCTTGATGCCATCCTTGAGATATCCGGCACGTACCATCGGATACTTGATGCGGGTCGGCGAATATATGGAATCGAGCACGCCGGGAAGGGCACGGCTCGGTGCAGGGTCTTTTTCGAAGGGAACAAGCTCCGTGATGCGCTTGCCGTCGGTGGTTGCGCGGAATGGACCCCAGTGTGAAGCGGATATAATGCCATTGACCGGTGTGGATTGTGCCTGAGCACCCTTGGCCAGAACTCCGTTTCCGAACGCAGCAAGAAGCCCCGCAGCGACTGATCCTTCGAGAATTTGCCGTCTCGACGGGTGCCTGTTTTCCGTCTCCGTCATGCCTGTTCTCCTGTTGTGAGCAACTTGATGCAACTGTTTGCAGAACGTATGCAGTCGCTCGTATGAAAAAAGCTCCGAAACACTAGAACGTGCCTGTTAACCGGATTGGTGAGGTTTTTCGCTCTCAGGAGTTTTTTTGTAAACAAAATGTAAAATTTGAACATCCGCCGGTTCTAAACTTGAATTTACCTGGCGCGCTGGAAAACTGACCCAATGCGAGACTTGTCAGTGATGCTTCTCTCTGGTGAAATGACGGCATGGAAAAGCAGGAAATCGACAATGATATTCCAGTAACGGCGGGAAGGGTTTCCGATCAGGAGCCGCAATATGAGCCGCCGGTTCCGCAACCGGATGCAGTCAGCAGTTCGGTGGGATTTTTTCGCCATCTGATCATCGCTCATGAGGACTGGCTGGTTACCAGGGTTCTCGATTACGCGAAGCAATACGGTTACACCCGTTATTCCTCAACATTGCTGGAAGCGTGGCGGCTGTCGGTGGCAAAATTGTCGGCGGTTCTGCTGCACTCTTTCGAAGACGGGGCCTATCGGTCCGGCCTCCACGCAGATGGGGATCACGCTGCTGATCCTGTTACGCTGTACGGTATTGAAGAAGCAAGGAAACACCGCAGCCGGGGTGTTTCCCTGTCCCTGTTCATTTCTCTCCTGAAATATTATCGCAGGGCATATCTCGATCTGATAGTGGAACAATGCGGAAACCCGGATGATCTCCGTCGATATCATGATTTTATTCTTGAAGTGTTCGACAAGATAGAAATCGGCTGCAGCGATGAATGGGTTAACGTCAAAGTTGATGACGAAATCAGCGCTCTACAGATACAGAATAAGGAGCTGGTCGAAGAAAAGCTCGTTTATCTGACCATCTTTGAGAGTCTGAAGGACCCCGTTATCTTCGCGGATGCGCAAGGCCATATCAGGAACATGAATCGCAGTGCGTGCTTATGTTTCACGCCGTATGACACGCCGGGAGCCATCTATTACGGGCGCAAGGAGATCGACGAAATTGAGAGGCTGCTTGCACCGTTTCTCGATTATCGCGACACTAGGGATGACTTTCCTGACTGCCTTCTGCCGACGCGCAATGGTCCACGCCGTTTTCATATCAAGACGCGGCGCATGATTGACAGCAGCGAACGCATGGCTGGGATCGTTCTGATTTGCTCCGATATTACAGACTTCCAGCAGGCCCTGCATGACGCGGCGCTTGCCGATCAGGCGAAGTCGGCTTTTCTTGCCACCATGAGCCATGAGTTACGCACTCCCGCGGCCAGCATCATCGGGGCGGCAGAGCTCCTCGCACATACGGGCGTAACGCGCAGCCAGAGTCTTTATCTCGATCTTATAGACGCTTCCGCTTCGACGCTTCTTGGGATTTTGAATGAAGTGCTTGATTATTCGAAGTTCAACGAAACCGGCGTGACTGTCGAGACAGTTGATCTCGACCTGGTGGAAACAATTGATGGCGTCGTCAAGATAATGCGCTATCAGGCATTGCGCAAAGGAGTGACTCTCAGCGTCACCATGTCGTCGCGGGTACCCCGGCTACTGCGTGGCGACCCTGATAAGTTGCGGCGTGTTTTGATGAATCTGCTTGGAAACGCCGTCAAGTTCACCGAGCAGGGCCGAATAGAACTCACGGTGCGACGGATAAAGAAGGCTGATGCACCGGTTATGCTGAAATTCGCCATTGCGGATACCGGTATCGGCATTCCTTCCGACGTTGTGAGCGATCTGTTCCTGCCGTTCTCACAGGGTGACGGATCGATCTCGCGTAAATTCGGCGGTACAGGGCTGGGTTTGGCGATCTGCAAGCGCATTGTCGATGCACTTGGTGGCGAGATAGGAGCAAAGAACAGGGAGGGTGATGGCAGTCTTTTCTGGTTTACACTGCCATTCGGCCCTCCCGTTACCCGCCAGAAGAGAGTGAAGAAGCAGGCCATTCCGGTTTCTCGACCGCTTTCGATTCTTCTGGTGGAGGACAATGAGGTCAACCAGATTGTCGGAATTGGCCTGTTAGAGCATCTTGGCCACAATGTTGGTTTGGCAGGTGATGGCGAGGAGGCGCTCGCGATGCTGGCAGAAGGCGATTATAATGCGGTTTTGCTGGATATTCACCTACCGGGTATGGATGGCTATGAGGTCGCCAGACGAATTCGCTCCCTCAGCGATCCGATAAAATCAAATACGCTCATTGTGGCATTGACGGCGGATGGAGGAGCAGCGGGCAAGCGTATGGGCGATGCAATAAATGCCTTTCTCACCAAGCCATTGCGGGTGGATGAGTTAAATCGGATTTTGGCGACCGCGCATGATTCCACATCCAATCCGCTGAAATTGCTGGATGGAAGCGTTTTGAGAGATCATGCCGTGGCTTTGGGTACCGAAGTTACCGAACGGATTGTTGTGGCATTCAGGGTGTCGGCGAAACAGTCGATGGCTGAGCTCGGCAGGGCAATGAGAGCCGGAGATGTGGGATTGATTGCCTTTTTATCTCATCGGTTAAAAGGAGCTGCGGGCAATGTCGGCCTGGTTTGTCTCGCTCGGTTGTCCGGCGATGTTGAAGCAAGGGCAGCGCAGATGGAGCCGGATGAGTTAAGCGCTGCTGTGAAGCAATTGACATCATGCACGCTGCTTTCCTTGCGCGATCTCGAAGCTTGGTGGAATGAGTTTCTCACCGATACCCTGGCTTACCTGACCGATTCCGTGAAGACATAGCCGATACCGTGCTCGGTAATGATGATCTGTGGATTGGCGGGGTCTATCTCGATTTTCTTGCGCAGGCGTCCGATCAGCACGTCGATGGTGCGATCATAAGGCGACCAGTTGCGGCTGCTTACGTGATCAAGAAGCGTATCCCGCGACATGACACGTTCCGGGTTGTTGACCAGAGCAACCAGAAGATCGAATTCGGCACGGGTCATCTTGAGAATCCTGCCGTCCGGGGAAGTGAGGCGGCGCCGGACCGTATCCAGCTCCCATCCCGCGAAGTATTTCGCAGACGAAGGCGCTGCCACTGCTTGTGCTGGAGAATCGAGACGACGGAGCAGCGTCTTAACTCTTGCGAGCAGTTCACGCGTGTTGAATGGCTTGGTGACATAGTCGTCCGCGCCCATTTCAAGGCCAATGATACGATCAATATCCTCGCTTTTGCCAGTCACGAAAATAACGCCGATATCGGAAGTGGCTCTTATCTCGCGTAGCAATGTCAGGCCGTCATTGTCAGGCAGCATGATGTCGAGCAGGACGATATCGACGGTTTGTCCAGCAAGGGCCTTGCGCATGGAAGCGCCGTCTGCAGCCTCGGTGACGAGGAGTCCTTCGCGGCGGAGATAGGCAGCGAGGGTTACCCTTGTGGTGATATCGTCTTCCACGACCAGAACATGGTGGGGAGTTGGCGTTGTCACGATGCAGGAGCCTCGCTTGAAAAGTGAGCATCATCTTGAAATAAGCGATGCAGCATCGAAAAGGCAAGGTGGCGGTTTCAACCATGCGTCAGATGAATGCATGAACGGGACATCCAGCATATTGCGTAGCTTCGTTAACATTTTTTTGCAAACTGTTTAACTTTCGATGCAACGCTGTTTACGTTCGGCTGCGATTTTCGATGTCTGTTCTGTGCGAGATTCCCCAGACTCTGGTAGAATCTTGTCATTACCGGTTGGAGGTTCTCTTGTTGAGGCGGCTATGGAAGCGTTTGGGGCAACCGGTCTTTACTCCGAGCGCACGTTGGGGAGCGGGGATTCTTGTCGGGCTGGGAATGTGTGCGGGACTGATCTTCTGGGGGATGTTCTCTGTCACGCTGGATTACACCAACACCACAGAGTTCTGCATAACCTGCCATGAAATGCACGATAATGTTTACGAAGAGTACAAGAAGACAGTGCATTTTCAGAACCAGTCCGGCGTGCGCGCCGGCTGCGCCGATTGCCACGTGGCGAAGTCTCTCGGACCCAAGCTTCTCGCCAAGGTCAAGGCAAGCAAGGATGTCTGGGGACATCTGACAGGCGTCATCGATACGAGGGAAAAGTTCGAAGCTTATCGTCTGACCATGGCTGAGCGGGTCTGGAAGCACATGGAGTCTACTGACTCCCGCGAATGCCGCAGCTGCCATTCATTTACCGCGATGACTGTCGATCAACAGAAGGGCGATGCCCAGAAGATGCATCCGACCGCCATTAAGGATGGTGAGACGTGTATTTCCTGCCATAAGGGCATTGCCCACACCCTGCCGGATATGAGCGGTGGTTATAAAAAGCTCTTCGAGGAGCTGCAGGCTCTTGCAGCAACAGAGACGAAGGCTGACATTCTTTATCCGATTCAGGAGGTTGCCATCTATGCAACCGGTGATCTGGCGGCGACCGGCGGAACAATCCTTCCGGCGACCAAGCTGACGGTTCTGGAGCGTTCCGGTGAGGGACTGCGCGTCCGCATCGATGGCTGGCAGCAGGAAGGCGTGCGTTCGGCCATATATTCTCATATGGGCAAGCGTGTAATCCAGGCGGCTTTGAGGGGGGACCTGATCGAACGCATACAGGCATCTGAGACCGTTACTGATCCCGATACCGATATCGTATGGCACAAGGTCAGCGTTGACGGCTGGGTCAAAAAGAATGCTCTGATCGATGATCTTGATCGGATATGGAGTTATGGTTCCGAACTGTATGTCGCGACCTGTAACAGTTGCCACAAGGCTCCTACTGCCGATCATAACTTGGCCAATCAGTGGCCTGGAATTCTTGACGCTATGAAACGCTTTGTGGCATTGGATGACAAGCAATTCCGCTTTCTGCGCAAATACCTGCAATTGCACGCGGGTGATATCGAAAGGCAGGCGCATTGATGCCTGGACTGACACGATGGGCATATATAACGGCGAAATAGGTGGAACGTCATCAGGTCAGGCATTTGGCCTGGCCGCGCTGGAACGGATTGCGCTTTACAGGTGGTTGGGTCGTATCTTCCAGCGGGAATGTGATTCCGGCGCCCTGTTATGGCATAGATCCGCTCAGGGGCAGGCATTCCTGAGTTCGCTGGCAGCCCATCCACCCTTTGCCGCTGGAGCGAAATTGCTGATAGGCGCGCTCAATGCCGACTCTTCGATTGAGGATACGGTTTTTCACCTTGCCGGAGACTTCTCGTCGCTGTTTCACGGTATTGATCCGGTGCGAGCGGCTCCTCCGTATGAATCCCATTATGCGGAAGATAGTGGACGGCTTTTCGGGGAAGCCACCGCGCGAATGCAGGATATTCTTGCTCAGAATGGCCTTAATATCGTCGGCTTCTCCGAACCCGCAGATCATATCGCCGTGCACCTGCAATTAATGGCTCACTTTGCGGAAAACGCAGCAGGTCACGACCCTGCAAGCCCCGCTGCCGGTGAGTTGAACAGGGCACAATATGAATTCCTTCGTGACCATCTTCGTAACTGGACACAGGATTTTGCAGACGATTGCATGCACCTTGATCAGTCAGGCCTTTATGCCGGTGCTGCGATGATTCTCGTGGCATTCCTCGACGAAGAATTTGAGCGGCTTCAAGCCCCGCCTTCGTGACATCTGCACGCTATCCAACAGCTTGATATTCTGTCCCAAATGACTGGACAGCAAGCGACTGCGCTCAATTAGCGCGGTCGCTTTTTATCGGGGTGCTGCCTTCTTTCGCAGACATATCTCACACGGTATACTTACATTGCATCATTTTTCGCTTGTATGGTGTAGATTTCTCTTCTAAGCATAGTCTTGATGATTGAGTACTTAACGTAAGTTAAAACTTTGGTTATTGATTCTTCATGTATGTAAAATGATTCGACAGAATCGTTCTTACAAAAGGTAGGGCCACGGCTTTAAAGAGCTTTTGGCATTTTTAAATGCAAATTTTCTTTATTAAGAAATTGGATTGCATAAGAAAATTCAATACAATTTTTATTAAGCTGTTTCTTGCTATTGAAAGAGAATTTCTTACTAGAAAGTTTTTGCAGCTATTTTTGCTTGCCCAAATGGCCCGGTCACTTTGGAGAGCCCTCTTAAACATATTGAATTTCCCCGATTTCGCCGGTCGTTATCGGGCATGGTTCTTCCGCTTAGAAAGCGGTTTCATCGACCTCAGTATCCTAAAGGGCCATTTGCAAAGCTGATCTTGAAAAACGGATAGCCTCGTCGTCTACGCTGCCCTTGTCGACAGGCCTGCACTGGTAAGGCTGGGAGCATCGTCGTTCAGTAGAGCGGTCTTCTTGAGGTCAAGGAGCATTCATATGGGTTCCAAATTTTGGTTAGCTCCCGGTCTCGTCTTCGCCCTATCGCGGTCCCCTGAGAGTCGTTGGCACGTCGATAGGTTCATGAGGGCTGTTTCTGAGTTTTTCTCCCTCGTTTTTGAGTTGCGATTACGTGGCGCAGCCAACCTAACTGAGGTTTACAAGGTGGTATTTGAAGTGATCCGAGATACTTCAGTATCTCCTATCGTAACAGGATATCGCTGGATGCATTAGAAGAAGATTTGACTAGTTATTGCGGCTCTTATCTGAGTTGTTTTTGTTAAAAATTAAGATATTAGTCGTGTTTTGTAAGTAGAGTAAATTAGTATAAAATACTATTTTTTAAATAGGGGGTAAGAAAGTGTCTAATACTATGTTGTTTTATAAAAATATCACGGCAATTTCTCGTGATGACCATAAAAATTATAAACTTAAGGTGGTTGATGGTTTTGAGTTCGCTCAAGAAACCCACTGGATGCCTGTCGCGGGCGTTGAGTTCGCGCACGCAGCTAGGAATTACCCGATTGTCTTTGTCGGCGAAGGTGAAAATCTTCATCCTATTCTGTTGTTAGGTTTGGAAGTGGGCCACAACGAATATGTCAACAAGGACAAAACCTGGAAAGGCGACAGTTACCTTCCGGCTTTCGTAAGACGCTATCCGTTCGTGCTTGCCGATACCGGAGCGAAGAACAAGGAACTAACTGTTTGTTTTGATGCCGCTTTCTCTGGTTGGAACCAGACTGAAGGGCGCGACCTGTTCTTGCCTGATGGCGAAAACAGTGAGTTTCTCAAGGAGATGCTGCAATTCATGAACGGCTTCAATGTCGAGATGGAGCGTACAGCCGCGTTCGTGCGGGAGCTGACCCGTTTGAATGTTCTGGTAAAACGTTCTGCCGATATCAAGAGCGCCAGTGGCAGTACTTTCCAGGTGCAGGACATTCTTGTGGTGGACGAGACTGCATTCTCCAAACTCTCGGGCGAAGACCTTGAACTGCTCAACAAGTCCGGTTTCCTTGGTTGGATATTCGCTCATCTGATGTCGCTGGGTAATCTTCCTGCCTTGTTTGATCTTCACCTTACCAGAAAAGCAAATGCCTGACCTGAGGGATGCCGAAAGATCGCTCATGAAAACACGATCATTACATTTTGAAACCTTCCTCAAGGCGTTATCAACGACAGGGAAAATACAATGACTGAACATTATCTGTCTCCAGCCTTATCCGGCCTGACTGCCCCGTCTCTGACATCATCGATGTCGGGAGTCGAAGCTCTCATTCACAACCGAATATGGAATGCTGTTCTCGACCGGAAATTCCGGCCGGGAACCAAGCTACCCGAGTTGGAAATCGGCGATATGTTTAATGTCAGCCGCACAGTGGTCCGGAAAGTTCTGGTCATTATGGAGCAGGAGGGGATTGTAACCCTGCCGCTTAATCGTGGCGCATATATCATGGCGCCGACTGAGGCTGAAACGCGGGAAGTTTTCGAAACCCTGGGCCTGATCAGCGAGTATTTGATCCGGCAGCTAACCGCCGACTCTCAGAGTCTCAGTGAGGTAGATCGTGAGCTTCTCCGCAATCACTACTCCGCGCAGCAGAAGATGGATGAGCAGAACTTTGATGGCTCTCATCGTCTTGCCGTGGAGTTTTTTGCTCTTCTTGCCCACCTCCACGGCAATCGAATACTCGGCGCCATGCAGGGGCGTAATATAATTCTTCTGAGCCAGGCACTCATGCTCTATCAGAAGGCCGCTCCTCTTAAACCGCACAACGAATATCAGCGTCCAATAATCGAGGCGATTGATGCCGGACGGTGCAAGGAAGCCATCGCGGGATTGAATGTCTATCTGTCGAGTATCGAAGATAGTCTCAGGTTCTCCAAAAATGAGGGCAAAGGGTTTCAACTGAGATCCATTCTGCTGACCGACGGCATAGGCAGTGTTCCTGTTCGGCGTGGTCGGGGGCGGCAGAAGAAAATAATAAAACAGTCAGGACAGACGTCGAGGATGCAAAAAGCACTGTCCTGATAGAAGGTTACAAGTTTAACAAAGATAAAGGTATAAAAATGAATAAATTTCTTTTTTGTCTTTCTGCAGTTTTTTCCACCCTGCTGATGTCTTCAGCTTCTGCCCAGCAAACGGCAACCAGCAATACCGCATTTGATTCATGGGTCATGAGCTGCTCGTCGCATACGGAGAAGGACAAGCCTGCTACCAAAGCCTGCGAAATCCGCTCGACGGTTGTCGTGCAGGACAAGCAGACTAACCAGCAGGGTGTTGCGGCGGTTGTTGCTATCGGTCGCCTTCTGCCTGATCAGAAGTTGCAGTTTGTCGCCCAGTTGCCGATTAATGCAGTCCTGAATGTCCCGGTAAAGATCACTGGAAAAGACGACAAGGCCATTGTTGAGCTGAGCTATGCCGCTTGCCAGCCGCAACTCTGCACTGCAACCGGAAGCTTGACCGAGGCACAGGTATCAGCGCTTAGAAAAGCTGGCGATACACTTTTTGTTGTCTACCGCAATCAAGCTGGACAGGATGTTAAGGTCGAAGTCTCCACGAAAGGTTTTGCTCCCGCCCTTGACGCTCTTGTTAAAGAAAAACCCGCAGCATGAGGATTGCGGCTCCGATTATCGCGAGATTCAACGCGATAATCGGAGTACGTTGATTTGCGCAATTGTGAATGTACCGGCACTTCGCAGAGCTTCTTGAGGCCCGTTGTGCAGAGGTATCGATGTTTGCATTCTTCACATGAGCGGAAATTGCATGGACCGAATGGCATTAATTTCCAAGTGTTGTTCGGTTCAGAGTTTTCTCGACGCTATGTATTTGGGAAACTAAAAATTTTAGCGCATTTCAGGAACTCTTTTCTGAGGTGACGCTGCGGGCATTTTCTCTAGCGTTGATGGCCCGAATTCGGGATTCACTTGCGGCTTCCGATCAAGAAATGAGCGCACCGCGTTTATCGTGGCCGCAGGTTGCTCTTCCATCAACCAGTGTCCTGAATTTGCAACCACGATTTCGGTTACGTCGGTCGCCGCGTTGCGCATCAATGCGGCTTGATTTGCTCCGAATGACTTGGCGCCACCCATCGCAAGCACTGGCATGGTCAGTTTTCTCCCGGTTGCCGACTTGTTGTCCTCAGCATCCTGGCGGATAGCGAGGAACTGAGCGAATGCGGAATGCATTGCTCCCGGAAGTGCGTAGAGTTTCGCGTAATGCTCGCGGGTCGCTTCATCTATCTTTGAGGGGTCCTGCGCGAATTCGTTCCAGAAGCGATCCAGATAAATGCGCTCTCGTCCGGCTACAAGACGTTCGGCATCCGGCCCGCCGAAATCAAAATGCCAGAGCATGGGGCTGCGGACGATATCATTCCAGGGTGGTATACCGGGAACGGGGGCATCCATGACCACCAGTTTCTCCGTTCTATCTGGATAATGCGCTGCATAGGCGTAAGCGACCATTGTGCCTATGTCATGCCCGACGACAACCGCCTTATCAATGCCCAGCGTTGTAAGAACTGTTCGCATATCCTCTGCCTGGAAATGCTTTTCGTAGCCGGCGGCAGGGTGGGAAGACAGCCCCATGCCCCGAAGGTCTGGTACAACCACGCGATGATCGCGCACCAGTTCAGTTGCAAGCGGTGCCCACATGTCACCTGTATCACCGAACCCGTGGATGAGCAGGACCGCCGGTCCCTGACCACCAACGCGAACATAAAGCTTTGCGTCATTTACCTGAATTTCCTGTGCCTGGAAGCTTTGAGGGAACGGATGTACCTGAGCAGCGGCAGCGGATGACAGCGCAAGCGCTCCAAGGGCGCCCGTAAGGAACCTCAACATTCTTATTCTCTCCAGAGCGAGTGGGGTAGGAGCAGCCTTATGCCCTGCGGGATATTGAGGAATATGGCGCATGACGTTCATTTGGTTAGAGCACCGTTTAGAAAAGTAGCCCGGGTTTCTGCAGACAGTAATGCGTATAAGGAAATTCAAGCACCGCGCGGCCAGCCTGTTGCACTTCTGAATGGAACTTTTTGCCGCTTCGGGCATATCCAACGATTGACCCATGGTTCCCACCAGCACAGTCATCCCCTATCTGACCGTCAAGGGAGGAGATCAGGCAATAGCCTTTTACAAGACCGCTTTTGGAGCGGAAGAACTCTCGCGGACACCGGCGGAAGATGGGAAAAGGCTTCTCAATGCCCAACTCGTCATTAACGGCGGCATGGTGATGCTGTCCGATGAATTTGCTGAAATGGAGGGTTGCCCTGTGCTGGCTCCGACACCTGACAGGCCGTCGCCGGTCGCCATCAGTTTGAGCCTCAAAGCTCCCGCCGAGGTGGATGAACTTTTCAAGCGTGCTGTTGCAGCAGGGGCCGTTTCCGTCATGCAGCCGGCGGATATGTTCTGGGGAGCACGCTTTGCCATGCTGGGAGATCCGTTCGGTCATCGCTGGATGCTGAATGCCCAGAAGAACAATTGATGCGTTCAAACAGTGGGCGGATCAGGCTGAACCTTGCCATGAGGCTGGATACTGTGCAGGTTAGTAATTCCTGTGAAGAACAGACGGCCTTTTGAACATGCATTTGTTGAATTTTATTGATCGGGGATCTGGCAAAGGTTTTCGCCGTCTTATTTTCCTGATGCTTTGGGTGGCCGTATCCATCTCGCCATTGGATGCGGTTGCCCAGCAGCAAGTGCAGCCCGCGCAGGCCGTAGATGTCGGCATTTATGTCAGTCCTCCCTTTGTGATGGGAAAAGATGGACATTATTCAGGAATGGCGATTGACCTCTGGCAGGTGATTGCCGGGCAGGAAGGATTGGCGACAAGATATCGGCTGTTTCATAATCTGCAGGAATTATTGACGGCAACGGAACAGGGCGAGGTTGCCGTGGCGGTCACCAATCTCACCATCACTCAGGACCGTGCACAAAAATTGTCTTTTACACAGCCCTGGTATGACGCCGGTCTGCGGATCATGGTGCAGTCCGCGAGCGCCGGCGATTTCTGGGACATTGTGAGCGGGTTGAGAGAAAGTGGCCATTTACGCATTTATGCATGGCTCGGCTCGCTTGTTCTCGTAGCCACCGTTCTGATGACTTTATTCGACCGACGGTTCGACAGGGATTTTCCCAAGCGCTGGCGAGATGGTCTGGCCGAGAGTTTCTATCACGTTATGTCGATAGCGACCTCCGGCAAATCCACGCGCAAAAATCTGTTCAACTGGGTTGGCAGAATATGGGCAGGGATTTGGATGGCCTGCGGTATTGCCGTGATCGCCTATCTGACATCTTCCGTGACCAGTGTCATGACCGCGATTTCGTTGACAAGGGAGGTTAATTCGCTTGCCGATCTTCCCGGGAGAACTGTCGGAGTTTTTACCGGCAGCGTCGCTGAACAATATGTCCTTAGGCTCGGTATCGCTTCAATACCCTACGATGGAATTGAGGAGGCGGTAGCCGGAATGATGAACAACGAGGTTGATGCGATCGTGGGCGACGCTCCGGTGCTGGAATATCATGCCTATTCTAACCCCAAGCTTCCCGTATCTGTCGTTGGTAATATCTTCCATCCTGACAAATATGGATTTGCCGTTGGTCACGATGATCCTCTGGCCCGCAATCTTACGCTCAGGATTTTGGGGCTGCATGAATCCGGGAAGGTACAGGAGCTCAGGCTGAAATATTTCGGTCACGAGCCCTGAAATTTCCGAAGACAAATGATTGGTGTAAATGTCAGAGCGGAGCTATCCAGACTCCGCTCCTTATCCAGATTATCGGATAAATGGTGGCAACTCGTGGGCGCGGGACGCTGCAGGATTACCTTTATAACGTTTGACACTGACGAGGCAGCTATGGGCGGCACAGCCCCCTGAAAGCCCGGAGGCCGGCACATCCTGTGTCAGGACATTCGGGTTCCCCTGCTTGTCGAGTTCGTCTTTATCGAAGGGGTCAAACCAGGAGCCTGTCGAGAGTCTGACCACGCTGGGCATTACGTTGTCTGAAACAACCGCTGTTGCGAGGCACCTGCCACGGTCATTGAATAATTCCACGGCGTCGCCATCGGCAATGCCAAGCATGGCGGCGTCCATCTTGTTGATGGCAACGCATTCGCGACCGTCATGTTTGCCGTCGGTACTAAAGCTGGCATGGTCCAACTGGCTGTGCAGCTTGCGGTCCGGTTGGTCGGAAATGAGGTGAAACGGAAACTTTTCGGCGATTTCCGCACCGAGCCATTCTTTTGGCTCCAGCCAGATAGGATGGCCGGGGCAATCCTCCAGTTTGAAACTGTCGATTCGTTCAGAGAACAGCTCGATTTTTCCCGAAGGAGTCGGGAGGGGATTGTCATCCGGGTCCTTACGAAATGCTTCGAGTAGTATTGCCGATCTGCGGTATTCACCAAGATCAACGAGGCCTTCACTCCAGAACTGATCGAAACCGGGCAACTCAATGCCGTCAGCGCGAACTCGCTCGGAACATTCTGCGTAGAGATGCTCAATCCACGCTCTTGCGTCGCGGCCCTCGGTGTAGCTCTCCACAATGTTCAACCGCTCGGCTAGGGCGGAGAAGATTGCATAGTCGTCACGCGATTGTTCGAAAGGCTCTGAGACCTTGCTCATTGCAACCAGATATCTTTCGCGACTGGCGAAGCTGATGTCTTCCCGTTCCAGTGGAATTGTTGCCGGAAAAACAATATCGGCAAGCTTTGCGGTCGGGGTCCAATATTGCTCGTGAACGAGAATGGTATCCGGTTTTTCCCAGGCGCGGCGCAGACGGTTGATATCCTGGTGATGGTGATAGGGATTTCCGCCCGCCCAGTAGATCAGCTTGATATCCTGATAGGTATAAGTCTTGCCGTCATACGTGAACTGTTCTCCCGGCTTGAGCAGCATATCGGCCACGCGCGCGACGGGGATGAAATCGCGCACGGCATTTTCTCCCTGCGGCAGAGTCGGCCCTTTTATGGCGGGTTGCTGGCTGCCAATCGAATTGAAGGAACCATACCCGATGCCGAAGCCGCCGCCGGGGAGGCCGATCTGCCCTGCGGCAGCAGCCAGTGCGACCAGTGCAAAAAACGGTTGTTCGCCATTTTCCGCCCTTTGCAGCGAATATGCGACATTCAACATTGTCCGGGTGCTTGCGATCTCCCTGGCCAGATTTTCGATGCGGGCAGCGGGAACCCCGGTTATGTGCTCGGCCCAGACGGGATTTTTGGGAACACCGTCGTGGCGACCGAGAAGGTAATCGCAGAGTTTTTCATATCCGACGCAGTATTTTGACAGAAACCCTTCATCTGCGAGTTTTTCCGTCACCAGGATATAAGTCATGGCCAGCATCAATGCCGCATCGGTATTCGGCCTGATCTGTATCCATTCCACCGGCCCTCCGGTTTCCATATTGTCGCTTACCGGACCAATATTGACGAAACGAACATTTGCTTCCTTCATCCGATACAGGCCATCGCGCAAGATATGTTCCGTTGCACCGCCGGAGGAAACGAAGGAGTTCTTGGCGGGAATCCCGCCGAAGGTTACGAACAGGCGCGTGTGGGCGGCCATGACATCCCAAGAGGTATGCTCTCCGTGCAGTCTCTCCACGGAATCGACGATATGAGGCATCACCACGCGTCCGGCGGCCATGCTATAGGTATCCACGTGCCTGACATATCCGCCAAGGCAGTTGAGGAAGCGATGAACCTGGCTCTGGGCATGATGGAAGCGTCCCGCGCTTGACCAGCCATATGAACCGCCGAAAATTGATGAGTTGCCATACCTGTCCCGGATCCGAGCAAGTTCGCCGGCGGCAAGGTCCAGAGCCTGCTCCCATTTCACTTCAATGAAAGGCTCGCGGCCGCGCAGATGCGGCGCTGAACCGGGACCCTTTTCCAGCCAGGAGCGGCGGATGGAAGGACGGGCAATTCGCAGGCGTTTCACCTGTGGCTCAAGTTGATCCAGTCCGATTTTCGTCGGCTCGGGGTCTCGCTCGAATCCTTTTAAAACAGGACCTCTATCCGTTTCCTCAATCTGATAGATACCCCAATGATAAGCCGAATACCGCATGTCTTGCTCCAGGGAAGGGCAGCTTTTCCGAAACGACCGCCGCCTGTTCTTTAAGTCGTGAAGTGGAAACTTCAAATATGTCTGCATCAAAATTCGGTATCATCAGTTAGGATACCGAAAAGAGAGAGCGTAGATCATTTTTCCGATGCCCTAGATGCGGGCTCCTCGCATAACGCAAAATAAAGAATCTGAACTGGATAACAGCATCAGCGTAGCTTTATGGATGTAACAGTGCCGCATTTTAAAAAGGAAACACAGCACTATATATCAGATATATCTCTTTATCCGTTTTCCGGGTGAAGAGCATGATTCTGGAGGCTTCTGTCTGCGTTAATTCCGGTAAAAACCGCAGGCGATGCCGAAGTTAACTGGATGGGGCGATAGATGTTGGGACGCATCCGATCAACAACGACTGAAGCTGCTCCGGTCGAAATTTTGTTGAATGCCATCACCGACCAGGCGATTGTGATTCTTGATCCGGACGGTTTTATCGTGAACTGGAACAAGGGTGCGATGCATATGCATCAATATCTTTCTGGTGAAATTGTGGGTCAGCATTTCTCGACGCTTTTCACTGAAGACGAACGGTCTGCCGGTGAGCCTGAGCGGGTGTTGCGCGTCGCGCGTGAAAACAGAAAGCATGAACGTGAAGGTTGGCGTTTGCGTCGCGATGGGAGCCGTTTCTGGGCATATGTCGCAACCCGGGTCATTGATGACGACGATGGTCGCTTGATCGGCTTTATCAAGACGGTGCGCGACGAAACTGAACGGCACATGTCGGAAGAGGCCTTGCACAGAACCACAACTGCGCTGATGCAGGCCCAGAAGATGGAGGCTGTCGGACAGCTGACGGGCGGTGTAGCTCATGATTTCAATAATCTCCTGACCATCATCGTTAACAGCCTCGACTTCCTATCCCGTTCCGTCCAGGAACCTCGGCAGGTGCGTTTGGTGGAAATTGCACAGCAGGCGGCTTCCCGGGGCGCCAAGCTCACGCAGCAGCTATTGGCTTTTTCCCGACGCCAGCCGCTAACTCCCACTGTCTGTGATTTAAAAGAGGTCGTCACCGGATTTGAGAATGTACTTCGTCGTGCATGCGGTGAAACAATAGATGTTACCCTGGAGCTCTCGGATGATCTGAAAGCAGCGCGTATCGATATTCCTCAGTTTGAAGCTGCTCTTCTCAATCTCACGGTGAATGCTCGAGATGCAATGCCCGGTGGCGGGCAGCTAACCATAGCCATGCGCAATATAGCCATCAGGTTCGAGGATCGCGGTAAAGCTGAGATATGCGGATGCGCAGTTGATCGTTGCCCTGTCAATGGACAGTGGAGCGCGGAGGGCCTGCTGCCGGGTCATGAACAAGCCCGCATCAAGTCCGGTTGCGTCCTCGCAGATCTGAAAGAAGGTGACTACATCTTCATTTCAGTGGCTGATACAGGAGAGGGCATGTCAACACACGTTCTGGAACGTGTGTTCGATCCATTTTTTACCACCAAAGATGTAGGAAAAGGGACCGGACTCGGGCTCAGCCAGGTTTATGGCTTTGTTACGCAGTCAGGTGGGCATGTCGCTATTGACAGCATGCAGGGATCAGGAACCGTCGTAAGAGTTTATTTGCCAGCTACTGTTGCAAAGTCGGAGGCAGGCACAATAAACCCGGAACCCGCTCAGAATATTCCCCGGCGAGCAGGGCATGTGCTGATTGTCGAAGATGAGGCCGGCGTACGCGATATTGCAGTGCAGTTATTCTCAAATATGGGATTCTCAACTCTTACGGCATCAGACGGGCCAAGCGCTCTTGATATTCTGCGTAGTGATGTGGCTATCGACATATTGTTCTCGGATGTTGTCATGCCGAAGCGCATGAATGGCTTTGAACTTGCAAGAGAAGCAAAAAAACTGCGTCCATCGTTAAAAGTTATCCTGGCCTCCGGTTATCCGACGAAGGATGTGCAGAACAAGAAATCCGACGATTCCATCGTTGTGATAGCAAAACCTTATCTCGCAGAAGATCTTATGGAGAAACTGCAACTTCTCGGCTGAGGCTGCCGCTCGGTCATTCAAACATCATAGATTGAACATCAGTAAAGTGAAGACGAAAAAGAGCAGCAGGTGGAAACAGCCTGACAGCATGTTCGTTTTCGGAGCAGAGAACGTGACAATGCTCAGGAGAAGCGTGGTCGCTATCATAACTGCGTCGAGAGGCGTGACACCGAGAACCACCCTCTGCTCCGTAACGAGGCCGATGGCCAGAATAGCCGGAACAGTCAGCCCGATGGTTGAAACGAATGCGCCGAGGCACAGGTTGATCGTGCGTTGCAGTTCATCGTTCCAGGCAGCTTTCACGGCGGTAATCGATTCCGGCGTAAAAACAATGAGAGCTATTACAAATCCTCCGACCGTGGCCGGTGCTCCGAGGCTGGCGATGCCAAGGTCGATGAAAATTGCCAGATATTTCGAAAGCAGAACGATCGGCAGCATATAGAGAACGATCAGTATCGTTCCGCGTATGACGGCTGGCCTGTTTGCTTTTGCAGCAGGATGACGCCCTTTGCCCTGCAGTGATCTGGTTTCTGGAGGATAAATGAAGAAATATCTGTACTGTCCCGTCTGAAGTGTAAGAAAAACAGCGTAGAGTATGATTGTCAGAACTGAAAAGGATATGGCCTGAACAGGTGTGAATGTGCCGTCGCCAGTTGAGGTGATGAAGGAGGGAAGAATGAGAGCGATCACAGTCAAGGGCACGATAATACCAAGGTAGGTCGAGGCCCCCTGCTTGTTGTAAGGTTGCTCGCGGTAACGCAATCCGCCGATGACCAGACTGAGACCGACGATGCCATTCATGATGATCATCATCACGGAGAGCATGGCATCACGACCGATTGTGGGTGCAGCTTTCGCCTCCAGCATGACCGCGCTGATCAGGATCACTTCGATCAAGACAATAGATAATGTGAGGATCAGGGTTCCATAAGGTTCACCGAGCATTTCGGCCAACTCATCAGCCTCCCGAACCACGCCGAAGGAACACCAGAGGATGACCGCAAAAATCCAGAAAAAAAGGATGAACCCCTTGGTGATCGATGAGAGGTCAGAGACCCAGGCCGAACCGGCGAGAGTAAAGGCTGCAACAGTCGCCCAGGCGACAAGCAGGCGAACCCATGTGGAGAGGTTTTTACGCTGAAGGGATTGCAACAAACGCACCATGTTCCGGAGCTCCGAAATCATGGGGCCGTCCCCAACATGGCCGGAAAAGCGCAGGTCGTCCTGTGCCCTGACTAAAGAAATATGCTCTTGGATATAACTTCAAGAACTTTCATGCTGAAGTTATATGAAAACGCGCTCATGATCAAACGACTATGCCCGGATCGATTCTGTTTCTCCGCTATGTTTGATGACGTACGCCTCGCCACCGCCTGCCGCTGACAACAATGGCCCGATTTTTTCCCCGGGCATCAAACAGGCTGCCGTCGCCAGGGCGTCGGCGGCGGTCGCATTATCGTGGACGATGCTGACGCTCGCGTAACGATTTGCAGAAAGACCGTTCACTGGATTGAAAATATGATTGAATCTGCCATTGGTATCAAAGCGAAAGCCATACCCGCCCGATGTGGCGAGGGCGCGGTCGGCAATTGATAATGTGGTCATGATCGCATCGGCGCGAACAGGGTCCGCGATGGCGATCCGCCATGGTGTGCCGTCTGGACGTGGCCCTATGGCGCGGGTCTCGCCAAGGTCAATGAGACTTCGCTCGATACCGTTTTGCCGCAAGAGTGCGACAACCTTGTCGGTGATGTAGCCCTGACCGATACCGTTGAATGTCAGTCCCATGCCTTTTCGGCCTAGCACCACCCGGTCTTCATTGAAGATGACATGCCGCATCCCCACAAGATCCAGCGCAGCCCTCAGGTCCTTTGGTTCCGGGCCTGCTGCATCGGCGTCCTTTCGAGAGAAATGAGATAGGTAGAGATTCCACAGTGGCTGCACGGTCGGGTCGAACAGGCCTCCGGTCAACTCACTGAAGTGGTGGCTCAGGGTGAGCAACTCGATGAAATCTATTGATGGCGCTTCCAGCAGACCGGTGCGGTTAAGGAGTAAAAGCTCCGACTGGTCGTAATAGAGACTGAATTGCCGCTCCAGCCGGCGCAACTCGGTAACCGCCAGAGTGATCAGCCGCTCACCTTCCTTCTCGTCCGGGTGGTGGATTTTCATTTCTGCCTGGGCACCGAGAACTTCACCGCGCCATATGCGCAATTCGCCTTCCTGCCCGGCTTTCACGCTGTGGCCAATAAGGCCAAGGCCAGCCGCGGCAGCACTGATTGAGATGAATCTCCGCCGCGAGAGGAGAGGCGACGAATAAGCGGGATGTAGATCAGTGGTTGCCATGGCCGCCTGTCTCCTGTTCCGGAGTCGCTTGGTCGGGAGCTTCATTGGAGCCAAGGATGTAATCTTGAGGCAATTCGCTGAATTTTACGATCGCCCCGCCATTCCGTGCGACAAAGGTTTCCGCTGCCGAGCGTTGGGAGAAGGGGACAGCTTCACTGGCGCCCATTCCACCACGCTTTCTGCTCCCGATGACGAAAACGGCATCATTGGCATCAACCCAGTTGCTCTCTCCCGGATGATCCCAGTTGTCCGTCTTGGCCATATCGGACACATAAATCGCACCGATGTCCTTAGGCTCATCCGGCAGCATGGTGAAGGCAATGGTGTCGCGGACCGATGAGAACCAGATCGGATCCTTGTGGCCTTTTAAAATGACCTGACCTTTAGGACCGGGATGTTCAAGAACATTCATGCCGCAATAATTACCGATGGCTTCCTCTGTCAGGGCAAAGGGTGGAGGTTTTGGCTCAGCCTTTTTTTCATTGCAGCCGGCAAGGCCGATGCCGACGGCAAATACGATGGATATTACCCTGACAGGAAACATTCTCACAATTCTCTCCTGCTGAAGATAAAGCTGGCGGCTGTCAACGGGATGACTACCCACAGCGTCAGCGCACCGAGCAGGGCATAGATGCCGAGCCCGATCTGTCCGGAAAGTCCCGCCATGCCGGAGAATGAGCCGACATTGGCGGAGCCTGTAAGGTTGAACAGGCGATAAGCATCCGTGGGATTCAACAGCAGGAGCATATTGAGGAAACCACCGGAAACCGTTTTTCCCTGATCCGCCACCAGAATGCCGAGAAGCGCCATATCGTAGATGAGTACAAAGAACAGCCAGATACCGATGGCTATGCCGGCAGCAGTGGCGCGCTCGCGAACAAAAGCGCTGACGAGATATCCGATGGCAATGAAAATCGCTCCGAGAAGAACCGATGAACCAATCAATGCACAGAATGCCAGCAAACTATCAGTTTCGATGCCGCTGCCGGAAACGGCAAGAGCGAGTGCCGCGATTCCGTAACCAAGAATAGTTGCGAAAGCGAGGATGCACACATGCCCGATGAACTTTCCGGCAACGACCTGCCTACGGCTGATCGGGTAGCTGAGCAGCAGCAGCATGGTGCCACGCTCGATTTCTCCGACGATCGCGTCATGAGACAGGAGGAGGGCGATCAGCGGCAGCAGGAAGATCGAGAGGCTTGATAGGCTGACGATCACCACATCCAGCGCCCTGACATTGACCTGACCTGTGGGGGTACTGCCAAGAAACGTGAGGGTCAAGGCAAGGGCTGCAAGCAGCAACGTGGTTGCGATAACCCACCGGTTACGCATGCCCTCCTGAATCTCTTTCAGAGCGATGATCAGAATGTTCCTCACTGCCCGTTCTCCTGCTCATGCAGAAAGTGCGCGTATAGTTCATCGAGTGTCGGAGGAATAATATCGATGTCCGATATCTGGCTGTCATCGGACAGGGCCGATCTTACAATGGCCAGTTTATTTTCCGGCATCGCATAAATTTCGATGGCGTCGTCGCCGAACCATTGCCATCCAATGCCTGCGGGAAGCCATGCGGGTGGCGCCATACCTGTTCCGGCCCTGCTGCTCGCGCGTATACGGATCGGCAGGGAGGCGATTTTTCTTAATTCATCAATCGATCCGTCGGCCACCTTGATACCCCGGTTCATGATGATGACACGGTCCGCCTGCTCCTCAAGCTCTGTCAGAGCGTGCGATGAGAGCAGCACGGTTGCACCGCGGTCACGCAATGTCTGGACAATGGCGTAAAAAGTCTGCCTCAAAGCGGGATCGAGGCCCGTTGTCGGTTCATCCAGCAGAAGCACGCGTGGCTCGCCGAGTAGTGCCTGCGCCAGACCAAGGCGCTGGCGCATGCCTTTGGAATAGGCGCCGACCCGTTTATCCGCTGCGCCCTCAAGGCCAACCTGGATCAGAAGCCCTTCCACGGTATTGACCGGCTGTCGCTTTAACCGAGCATAGAATGTCAGGGTCTCGCGACCGGTCAACGCAGCATTGAAAGCAATATTCTCGGGAAGGTATCCTACCTTGGTGCGCCCCTCGAAGGCACCTTCCGCCGGGTTGTCTCCCAGCATGTCGATATGACCCGATGTTGGATGCAGCAACCCGAGCATCAGTTTCATCAGCGTGGTTTTCCCGGCGCCGTTGTGCCCGACAAGTGCAATCGTTTCGCCTTCCGACAATACGAACGATACGTCCCGAACCGCATCGGCACGCCCGAAACGTTTAATCACATTGGAGAGTGTAATTGTCGGAGCCATTACATCACCTTGGCCGGAGATTCCTCCGGTGCGAATTGCCGCTGCGGGGAAGGTGCCATCAATGGGCGACTGTCGATAACGCCGCCTGGAAGAATCGCCGGAAACTGGGATTGTGCCCAGCGTATCATCTGAACCGCCGGGCTGTTCATGAGCACCTTGGCTTGGGGCGAGACCCAGAGGACGCGGTCCACAAGTCCGTTCGGACGATAGGCTGTGTCCGCGATCCCGTCACCGTCGAGATCGAATGCCGGGTTGTCGCTCCAGTAATTGCCCCGGCCATCCGCCGACCAGTCCAGGTGGCGGGTGCCGACATATTTGACCTGGCTTCGGTTATTGATGAAGGCATTGCCGGTCATGCGGTTCCCCTCCGAACCGGCGGTGAAATGGATACCTATCTCGCATCCCTCGAAACGATTGTCGGTGAAGTTGTTTCTGTTGGCGTTGTAGATGAACACGCATTTTTCCGGACCGATGCGAAATGATCCAAGGCTTGAAGGCTGCTCCCGCTCGGAAGTAGGCACTCCGTGTTCCGCACCGTCCTGCATGCCGGTGCTGAGCCAGCGCGCGGCGGGTTGCCAGGAGCCTAGAACAACGTTGCCGGATATTTCGGAATAATTCGCGTAGTTCAACATGAGGCCGTGGTCACGGTCACCGGTGGATAAATTGTTGCGAACGATCAGATTGCGCGAAAACATCACGGCGTAGCCGACGATATTGTTCAGCGAGATATTCTCCGACAGTTCGCTGTCATCGGCATACATGTAATGAACGGCAAAGCGCGTGTCGCGCATCCTGTTGCCTCGAAACACATTCCTCTTGGAAGTGTTGACGAAGATACCGTCCCGTCCGAAGCTGATATCATTCTGCAGGACCTGTGCCCCTGGTGCGTTCCAGACGGATATTCCGCTGCCGAAATCGTTCATGCGTCCACTTTTGCGGCCAATGACGACATTATTGCGGGCAATCGAGCTTGGCGCGCCGTGCAGATAAATGCCGTAGAGATTTCCTTCCAGGCGATTGTTCTCGACAACCGATTCTTCGGCTGTTCTGGCGACGAAAACACCTGAATCAAATACGACAAGATCGCTTCCGGAACCGCGTATCGTGAGATTCCGAACCGTAGAACGGGGAGAAGTGATCGTGATGACGCTGCCTTTTCCCGAGCCTGTCAGAACAGAGCCCTGCTCACCTTGAAGAGTCAGGGAGTGAGAAATCACGACCTGACCCTGATGGTCGCCACTTTTGAGGATGATTGTATCTCCAGGCGAGGAACGGTCGATGACGGCCTGGATATCCTGCCCCGGAACGACTGCAATCGTCTCGGCCCGAAGCGGCGAGGCGAGGCCGATGGCGGCAAGCGCCACCAGCCCGAATTGCAGAATATTCCGGGGAAGGATGTTCATGGATTACGCGCTCTTCGGCTCGACCAGCATCCGGCCTGACATTTCCATATGCATGGCATGGCAGAACCAGCTGCAATAGTACCAGTAAACACCGGCGCGATCCGCTTTGAAGGTGACGGAAGCCGTTGCCTGCGGCGCAACTTCGATATTGACCCCGTAATTGACGATGGCGAAGCCGTGCGTGAGGTCTTCGACATCATCGATATTGGTCAGAATGACCGTTACCTCATCGCCTTGCTTGACGTTGAAATGATCGAGACCAAAGCTCGGCGCAGCCTGGGACATGTAGACCCTGACCTTGTTGCCATCACGGATGACCTTAGAATCCTCTTCCAGTTTGACGCCGTCTATCTTGGCCTGTTTGACAGCGTCCGCAAAGAACGGATCGTCACGTTTCCAGACGCTGACCGGGTTGATGACCGAGCGGTGAACGATGGTGGCGTCGTGGGGCTCGGCAAAGCTCGGGCTATCGTGAACAAGGACCATCTTTTCACCGGAGATATCGATCAACTGATCATTCTCGGGCTTCAGCGGGCCGACATTGAGGAACCTGTCCTTGGAGAACTTGTTAAGGGACAGCAGCCACTTGCCATCGGCATTCTTGGTTTGACCCATGGACGAGTGATTGTGGCCGGGTTGATAATGGACGTCGATCTTGTCGACGATAGGATCGACCTTTTCTCCCTTGAAGGCGCGGATGGCTTTATCGATGTTCCACTTTACGACCTGGCTGTCGAGGAACAGGGTGGTGTAAGCATTGCCTCTGCCATCATAGGCGGTGTGCAATGGTCCAAGGCCCAGTTGCGGTTCGGCAACCACGGTGTCACGTGGTTTGATCTTGTCTTCGAACATGTCGTCGAACTTGCGAACGTCGAGCAGTGTTACTGTTGGCGACAGCTTGCCGTTGACCGCAACGTGAATGCCGTCAGGGGCTGTGTTGATGCCATGCGGATTGTTAGCAACGGGAATATACCGGGTATAGGGTGACCCCGACCGGCCATCCAGAACCTTGACGCCGCTGATGGTCTTGAAATCACCTTTCTTGACGCCTTCCTCGATGCGTTTCAGGTTGAATACGACCGCCCAGTCCTGCTCCTTCGCCATCGTTTCGGCCAGGGTCACGCCCTCTTCCGAATTGTAGCAGGTCGCAAAGGCATATTTGCCCTGATAATCGGCATCGACGTTATCGAGATTACCGTCGACCATGATCTGCCAGGCAATTTCCATCGTCTCGCCATCGACCGCGGTAAAGACCGAGTGATACTTCTTGGGATCATCGAGAACCGAACCGTCATTCGGAATCGGCACGCGATCTTCGCCATTGCAGAAGACGTAGCCGGTTTTCGGATATTTCTGGACGCGAAGGCCGTGGATGGCGTGGGCATTGGGGATCTGGATGATCTTGTCACAACGCATGACGTCGAGGCGGACGCGGGCGACGCGCGTGTTGGCCTTGTCATTCATATAGGCATATCGACCGTCATATGTGCCATCGGTGAAGGAGATATGCGGATGATGCAGGTCGCCGTTGAGATAGGTGGCGCCTTTGTCCTTGAGGAACTCTTTTGTTTCGGGAGTAAGGTTTTCCGTGAGAACCTTGATACTCTCGTTCGACTGGCCCCAACCGGTGGCGCTACAGCGGTTGAAGACGGGAACGCGCATCAACTCGCGCATTGAAGGCATTCCGACGATGCGCAATTCGCCGCTCTGACCGGAAGAGAAGAAGACGTAATATTCGTCCAGTTCTCCCGGACCAACTTCAAATTTCTGAGCCTTTCCGGCTGGCTGTTTGGAAGTCTGAGCCTTCGCCGGAGTCGATGCTGCCACAGTGCTGATCGCGACTCCGCCCGCAACGCCCGTCGCGCCAACTGCGGCAGCTGCAGCGGTTGAGCCCAGCAACTGTCTTCTGTTCATATTTATTTTAGTGGCTTCTTCAGACATTGGTGCCTCCTTGGTATTTCATTCAGCTAATGGCAACGGAGCCGGGGATTGTTCTTGTTCTCCCGGAACGCTCTTCCTGGCGGAACCGGGCTGCTTCGCTGTCATTCCCGGCGAAAGCAACGATTTGAACTTGTCGCGTTTGTTCTTCACGATGATCATGTGAGGACAGCGTTTTTCGCATTGGTAGAGCAACTGGCAATGCATGCAGTAGATACATTCATTGACGTTGATATGCCCTTCCGGATGGATCGATTGAACGGGGCATTCTTTTGCGCAACGTTGGCAAGGAGAGCCGCATTCCGGCCAGCGCTTCAGCCACTCGAACATCCGCATCCGACCGGGAATGGCAAGCGCAGCACCAAGTGGACATAAGTAACGGCAGAAGAAACGCTCAACGAAAAGACCAAGCGAAAGCAGTGTCAGGGCATAAATCACATACGGCCAGTCCCTGACGAATTTCAGGATGATCACCGTTTTGAAAGGTTCGACCTCCGCAAGATGTTCCGCAGCCGCGACGGAGTAGAGCGACATACCGAACAGGCCGAGGAAGATGATATATTTGATGGGCCAAAGCCGCTCATGGAGCCCCCAGGGAAGAGTGATCTGAGGCACCTTGAACCATTTTGCTACGACGCTGAGCAGTTCCTGCAATGCCCCGAACGGGCACAGCCAGCCGCAGAACGGCCCCCGACCCCAGAACAGAAGTGCGGCGGCAATTGAACTCCAGAGAATGAAGATCAGGGGCGCGCCGAGGAAGTATTCCCAACTGAAACCCGTGATGAGCGCGCTGGTGAAGGTGATGACGTTGACGACTGACAACTGGGCATTGGCGTACCAGCCGAGCCAGACAAGGATAAACAGAAGATAACTGCGCCTCACCCACAGATAGACGCGCTCGTTCTGGACAAGCAGATTCTGGAAGAAGAAAATCAGCGTCAGGATGCCGATGGCGACCAGCAGAATGCCGATCTGCACCGTATTCGCCTCCCAGATGCGCTGCCATAGTGGTGTTTCAAAACCGATATCGAGGGGCAGGGTATCCGCGTTGATGTTTTGTGCGGCAGTTTCCGTTGTTCCCGGCGCAGGGGCGGGGGGAGTCGTCAGGTAGCGATCCGGTAAGGAATAAGCGAGTTCGAAGGAGGTGAAGGCTTTTTCCCTGACGCCGGTCGGGCGCTGGACGAGAAGCTGCACCTCCCAGGGCTGGCCGAGGTCAAGCTTGAAATCGGTTGGCACAACGAACAGTGCGATCTCTTTCAGAGGAGGTGCGTCGGCGGTGGCTACTTCACCAAGCCGCGTGTGGTTATGGTCGCGAAAACGGGTGCTGGCACCTTCCTGAATGATCTCGATACGGTCGAAAATCCCGCCCCTTACATAGGCCGATCCTTTAAAGGAGTAGACTCCGGTTCCGGCCACGAGAAGGGCCTGCTGGCCGGGTTGAAGGCGGCTGGCGAGATGGGTGTAGCCAGCCTGTCCGAGGAGACTCAGACCGATTGAGGGAACGGAAACCGGGGCGATGAAAAGATCGATGAAGGTATCGTCTGGGTTGTCGGTCTCCGGGCGTTCCGCCGCTATCGCTGAGCCGGCTTTGGCAAAAGCATCGTTTACTTCGCCGATCGAGAGATGCAGGTGGCGAATTGAGCCGTCTCCCAGCAATTCCTGCCAGCTCCGCTCCTCGCTCTTGCTCATATTGACGTTGCGGCTCGGCTGGACGACGGGAGAAGAAGAGGCCGAAGCCCCGCCCAGTCTTCCACCACGGATGATTTTAACGGCGGAACGGATGACGCTGTCGCCCATGACGAGAACGGTCAGGGTTGCACCGCTTACGATATCGACCTGCGGTGGTCGTTCCGTTCCTTTCGCGACCGGCTGCATGTCCTTGCCGATCAGGACGTTCATGGCATCGATGATTCGTTTTTCCGGAATGCCGACCAGAACGATGGGTTCGCTATGGCCAACGAGCTTGATGCCGGTGATGATGCCTTTGAGGTCTATCCCGACCAGCAAGTGGATCGGTTTTCCGGAATACCCGACCGAATTGACGAAATCGGAGTTAAGATAAACGAAGCCGATCTGCTCGCTGCCACGCAAAACAGGTACCAGCGGAGGGTTGCCCTGTGCAGCGCCGAAAGCAGTGGCTTGCGGGAAAAAGGTCGATGCCTCGATTTTGGAAATAAAATCTTGAACCTGGTTCGCTGCAACAGCGGGGAGGGAGAAAAGGAGGATAACCGAGGAAACCGCCAGCAATCGTATGAGCGCCACCCGAACTACGCAGGCAAGTTTGCGTTTCGATAGAAAATAAAACCTGCTGTGTTGCACATTCTGGGCAAAACGGATTGACCCGCTCACAGTCCGCTATCCTCCATTTATTTTTATATCTCTCACATCCATATTTCCTGCGCCGGAAAGCTTCATTGAGATACTGCAAATAACTTGCTGAATGTTCTTTGGAAGCAGTGTATCGGAAGATATTCCTCAGATAAATCGATCTAGATCAAAAACATTGATATGTATGTCACGAGAGTTCACATATATACAATGATGCAAATAATTATACATTTAGAATTGGTGTTAAAAACCAGGCCGCCTATAGTCTTGAAAGTTCCGTGCGTACAAAAAAACCGGTCCCTGATTGATTTCAGAGGAACCGGTTTTTGCGTCTTGTTAAGAAGCTTACGAGGATGCATTACAGCGGTTTAAGGTCCAGCATCATTCTTGCCTCAGCAGGAGTCGCCACTTTGAGGCCCATGTCAGTGATGATTTTGGCCATTCTCTCCACCAGGATAGAGTTGCGATCTGCTTTCCTGTCGGCATCTATGTAATTACTATCTTCAAAGCCGATTCTGACCAGACATGCTCCAAGGCCTACTGCGGTCGTCAAAATGGAGAAATCCTCCCGCCGACCATAATGGGTGATCCCCCACAGGGCGTTGTCGGGCATATACTGGCTGAATAATGCCAGAGTTTTCGGCGTTGCCGGGCACCCGCCTTTATGGCCGAGAACCATATTGAACAGAACAGGTTTTGGCAGATCAATCTCCTGACCGATCAGCTTCATATTATGGATCATGCCCATTTCGAAGACTTCGATCTCGGGAAGAACCCCGGTTTCAAGGCAGCGTTCTGTACAGTATTTTATCTCGGAATAAGGGTTACGATAAACGGTGTCGCCTAGATTGACCGAACCGGCGTTGAGGGACGACATCTCGACCAACTTGCAGTCGAGCGGAGCGCATCGTTCCTCTATGGTCATGTCCGACACGCCTCCGGTTGAGCCCTGGATGATCATGTCGGAGCCTTGACGGATCCGGCTAATCGTGTCCTCGAAATCTGTCAGGTTCCTGGTCAGCTTTCCGGTTTTGTCGCGTACGTGCAGGTGCACCAGGGAGGCGCCGACCTTGGCAGCATCTAACGCTTCTTTTGCGACCTCATCCGGATGAACCCGGGTGGAATCTCCTGCGACCGGGGCAACAGATATAATAACTTTTCTCATGGCGCACTCTGTTCCTTTTCAATCACTGCAACTGATCGACCCTGACCTTCAGCAATTTGATACCCCTTTCGGGGGAGGTCAGAACCGGGACAGGCAGAGTTCCGAGTTTTTCGAGAGCACGCGACATCGAGGCCTGCGCCAGCACGATGATGTCACATTCCTTCTTGACCGCCTCCATGACACCCGCTGATACTATGCTGTCATGGGTTTCCAGGTTTCCGGCAAGGAAAGCAGTGAAAGCTTCGGCCATCAACATTGATTGCACGTCAATGGTCTTGCCCATTTCCACGGCTTTGCGGTTGATGAACTCAAGCGTTGGCTTCAAAGTGGTCTCTACGGTTGCCAGTACCGCAATTTTCTTTCCCGAAGAAATGGCTTCGACGGCCATGGCCTCGTCTATGCGCATGACCGGAATGTTACTGACGAACTGGCATTGCTCGACGCTGCCGCCGATGGAAGAGCAGGCGGTCATGAATATCTGGCATCCTGCGAGATTGGCGCATTCGATATAAGCCGCGATACGGGCGTTCACATTCGGAGTCGGGCCGCCGTTCTTCATCACTTCCCGGATCATGGAATCTTCTACGATGTGCATGATCTCCACGTCGGGCATGATCTCCTTTGCCAGGGTCTGCATCATCGCGAGAGTTCCGGTGCTGGTATGGAAAATAGCAGCCTTTTTCATTGTGAGTTCCTTTCGCATCTGTCTGCGGCTGACGCCGGATTCTAGAATTCTGTTCTCACAGGAAGCCGATGGAGAACCATGGGAATGCCGCTACAACGATCAGACCGAGCGTTGCCGCTGCCAGATAGGCCCAGATGTAGGGAATACCTTCATCGGGATTGGTCTTGCTGACTGCGCAGCATCCATAATAGCCGACACCGAACGGCGGCGCGAACAGGCCGATGCCCATCGCCAGAACGACGACCATGGAATAATGGACCTCATGAACGCCGATATCGCGGGCAATCGGGAACAGAAGCGGACCGAACAGAACGATTGAGGGAATACCCTCAAGCACGCTTCCGAGGATGATGAAGGCAACGACGGAAATGGCTACAAACGCACGTGGTCCGCCGATTGAGGACATCAGCACGGCCAGATCATGCGAGAAGCCTGACTGGGTCAATCCCCATGCCATCGAGGTGGCTGCTCCGATGATGAAAATAATGGCTCCAGCCAGCGAGGCCGTTTCCACCAGCATTTCGCAAGCCCGCTTCCAGTCGAATTTTCGATAGAAAACCAGGCCGATCACCACAGAGTAAGCAACCCCAAGCGTCGAGACCTCGGTTGCAGTGGCGACACCCTCGATTACTGCTGCGCGGATGAGGAAAGGCAGTATCAGTGCCGGCATGGCGATCAGACACAGAAGACCGATTTCCTTTTTCGTCGAGCGTTTGACGTTTGAGAGATCCTCTCCCCGATTCCTCCACCAGACCACGAAACACAGGGCAAATCCAAGAACCGCCGCGGGCACGAGTCCACCGGTGAAGAGTGCCGCAATCGACACGCCGGTGACGGAACCGATGGTGATCAGAACGATGCTGGGCGGAACAGTTTCCGTCTGAGCGCCGGTTACGGACAATAATGCCACCAGATCGCCGCGCTTGGCACCACGTTTCAGCATTTCGGGAAACAGCACCGGGGCGATTGCGGCCTGGTCAGCTGTCTTGGAACCGGAAATGCCGGACACCAGATACATGGCTCCGATCAGGACATAAGAGAGACCACCGCGAACATGCCCGAGCAGGCTGCCAAGGAACTGAACCATCGCCTTGGCCATTCCCGTCATCTCGATCAGCATGCCCAGAAAAACGAAAAGCGGAACCGCCAGAAGCATCATGTGCGACATGCCTTCTTCCAGGCGGCCGACCATGGTGGTCATGGGTGTGTTGGTGGTCAGGGCGAGGTAACCGAATGTCGCCAACGCGAAGGAGAATGCAATCGGTACACCGGAGAAAACGCCCGCAGCTACGATCACGACAAAGAAAATGATCAGATTAAATTTGCCAAGGGGGATCAGTATCGGGCTGGCAAATGCAAACAGACCGACGACGATGGCAATGGCAATTAAACCCGCCAATGTCATTTTGGTGCGTGGCGCCAGCAATGCCAGACGCAGCAGAGCGGTGATCAGCATCAGAGAAATGCCGATGGGAATTGAGATTGCCCGCCATAATACGCTGATTTCGAGGGCCGGCGTGATGACTATGGCTTCTTCGGCTGCGTATTCCCAGGCCGGAGCCATAATAAGCAGCAGAAAGGCCAGGGAGACGCCGGTTGCCAGAGCCTCGAGAAAGGCTCTGCGATCAGGCGGGAGATGGGAAACGAGCGCTGTCATGCGCATGTGCTGACCGCGGCGAAGCGCCACAACCGCACCGAGCATTGTCAACCACAGGAAGCCGATCGTGGCGACTTCGTCTGACCAGATCAGAGGGCTATGGAACAGATAGCGCGAGACGACGCCTGCAAACAGAACGAGTATCTCAAGGAACACGAGGGTTCCTGCAACGAATTCGACCGTTTTTCCCAAATAGCGATCAAAATTGGCGAGTACTCCGTTGGAAGCAGCGGAGGGGCCTGCCGGAATCGCGTCGGAAGAAGTCTGCATCGTTTCATATCCTGGCTGAGATTGGTTTTACGCCGCTTAAGCGCTTTCCAACCTGATTAAACCGGTCAAGCACGCTATCGATTTGTTGCCGCTGTATTTTTTGGAGCCGGAATATTCTCGTCAGCTATGGTGCGGTTGTTCGTTTTATATCGATAGTGAGGCATAACTTCCTCTCGCAGCGGGGGACTGCGAGAGGAAGGCAGTCGCTGTCAGGAGAGCTTTCCGACAGCTTCTTCGAGTAGTCCCCATGCTTCGTCGCCAAACTTCTTGTGCCAGACGCCGTAGAAGCCGCTTTCCTTAAGCTGGGCGCGGAAGCTGTCTGGTGTGGTTGTATTGAAGATGAGGCCCTTCTCTTTCAGTTCCACCATCACCGTCTCATTCATCTTCTTGATGTCGGCTCGCTGTTTCTGGGCACCGTCCTTGAAGGCCTGGGTCATGATCTCCTTCAGGTCGGGGGGGAGATTTTTCCACGACTTCCCGTTGACGATGAACCAGTAGCCGTCCCAGATGTGGTTGGTCAGGGAGCAGTATTTCTGCACTTCGTAAATCTTGCCTGTCTGGATGATGACCAGCGGATTTTCCTGGGCATCAATCACCCGCGTTTGCAGTGAAGAATAAACCTCCGAATACTGCATGCCGACCGGAGCGGCTCCAAGCGCCTTGAACATATCGACGATGAGCGGGCTGACCGGAACGCGAATCTTGATACCCTCAAGATCCTTCGGCGAATTGATGGGCGTGTTGTTGGTGGTGATCTGGCGGAAACCGTTGTCCCACATATTGTCCATGGCATAGAGACCGACCTTCTCGACCGAATTACGGACAAAGGTGCCGAGCTTCCCATCCATGGCCTTCCAGACCTGATCATAATCCGCAAAGGCGAAGCCGACGGCGTTGATGGCCGCAACGGGGACAAGCGTTGCCATGACGAGCGCCGATGGCGTGAACAGATCGATACCGCCGCGGCGAACCTGCGACATCATATCGGTGTCGCCGCCAAGCTGGTTGTTCGGGAAAATGTTGATGACCAGCCGTCCCTTGGATTCTTCCTTGATGCGGTCAGCGACTTCCTGGCTGCGGATGTTCAGAGGGTGGGATAGCGGAAGGTTATTGCCGTATTTGAACGTAAACTCGGCGCCCGCCGCGCGGGCGATGTGAGGAAAAGAACCGATTGCTGCCGCTGCGGGAGCCGCTGCCATCGTCTTGATCAACGCACGCCTGGATATGTTCAACATTGTGTTGCGCCCTTTCCGATGAATTCAGTCTTGAAGCCAGAATGCCAGCCTCACATAAAATACCACACTAATAGCGCTGTAGGAAAGGAAAAAATGTTATGAAATGTTAAATTGTTAAATTTTGTTCTTTTTCTTTGTTATTTTGGGAGAAATGAAGTAGAACATTTGAACTGCGGATTGTGCCGGCGATGAGCTGGGCATCTGTTATCGTTGATCTGGGCGCCGCCAATGGCTAGGGCTGAGGAGTGAGCGATGTATCTGGGTGTTATCGCGGACGACTTTACAGGAGCTACCGACATTGCCGGCTTCCTGGTCGGTAACGGCCTTCCGACCACACAATTGATCGGGGTACCCGCTGAAGGGTTTCGAGTTGCTTCCGACGCGGCGGTGGTCAGTCTCAAAAGCCGATCCTGCGCACCCGACGAGGCAGTGGAGCAATCGAAGGCCGCCTTGCGGTGGTTGCAGGCACAAGGATGCAAGCAGTTCTTCTTCAAATATTGCTCGACATTCGACAGCACCGCGAAGGGCAATATCGGTCCTGTGACCGATGCTTTGCTCAAGGAACTGGATGATACCTTCACCATCATCTGTCCATCCCTGCCTGTGAACGGTCGCACGGTGTATTATGGATATCTGTTTGTTGGCGACGTTCCCCTGAATGAATCAGGGATGCGCCATCATCCGATCACTCCGATGCTGGATTCCAACCTGATGCGTCTGATGGAAGCCCAGGCATCCGGCAAGGCGGGGAACATTCCAGCTGGAATAATCGACCGGGGAGTGGAGGCGGTACGGGAAGCGTTCAAAAACCTTCGTGCCGCTGGTGTCCGTTACGCCGTTGTCGACACCTTGACCGATGAGCATCTTACAGTTCTCGGGCAGGCTGTCGAAGGTCTGAGCCTCGTGACCGGTGGTTCGGGACTTGGAGCCGGGATTGCCCGGGCGTTTTCTTCACGCAATGGCGGCAAGGCTGGGGACGCTTCAGCCGCAGGCGCCCCTCCCGGTGGAAAGACGATCATTCTTTCCGGGTCTTGTTCGACAATGACCAATCGACAAGTAGCGGTGTATTCCTCCGAAGCCCCCGCCTATGCCCTTGACGTTCTGAAATGTCTCGGTGGCGCGCAGAATTATGCGGAAGAGGTAGCCGGTTGGATCTCCGGGCAGGCAGGTTCCATACTGGCCCCGCTCGTTTATGCGACGACCGATCCGGAAGGACTTGCTGTCGTTCAGAAAACCCACGGCGCGGAAGCCGCGAGTGCTGCCGTCGAAGCGTTCTTCTCTCATCTTGCTAAGCTGCTCGCAGGGGCAGGCTTCGACCACTTCATTGTCGCTGGAGGTGAGACCTCGGGTGTGGTTGTGCAAAGTCTCGGTATTTCCGGTTTTCATATCGGCCCGCAGATCGCACCGGGCGTTCCCTGGGTCCGGGCTGTCAATGTGCCTCTGTCGCTTGCACTGAAGTCCGGCAATTTCGGCGATGAACAGTTTTTCTTCAAGGCTCAGAGTTTCTACTGATGAAGGGTGTTTTTATGTCTGAGGAAGAGCTCCGCCAGGAAATGGTTTCATTGGGCGCATCTTTCTATGCACGCGGCTACGCGGTTGGCGGGGCGGGGAATCTCTCGGCACGGCTTCCCGACGGGAACATATTGACCACTCCGACAAACTCCTGCCTGGGAAGGCTTGATGCGGAGCGGCTTTCCAAGGTGACGATGGATGGTTGCCTGATCAGCGGCGAACCCATGTCCAAGGAGGCTCCCTTCCATCTCGAACTCTACCGGCAACGCACCGACTGTAACGCGGTGGTTCATCTGCATTCCACATATTTGACGGCATTGTCCTGCCGTGAGGATATCGATGCCAGTGATGTGATCCGTCCCTTCACGCCTTATTATGTCATGCGGGTTGGCCGCATGCCGTTACTTCCGTATCATCGCCCTGGAAGTCCGAAGATTGCCGATGAGTTATCGCGCAGGGCGCATGAATCCGATGCCTTTCTCCTTGCTAATCATGGTCCGGTGGTTTTGGGCAGGAGCCTGATCGATGCGGTCAACAATATGGAAGAACTGGAAGAAACGGCTAGGCTGATCTTTGTTCTTGGCAAAGCACCTGTCCGCTATCTCAGCGAAGAAGAGATTGCCGAACTGCGCAAATAACAAGCTATATTAGGCTGTTTGTGATATTTTGTGAAAATATGCCGCTACCGTGATATGGCATTTGGCGCCCGTTGGAGTTTCATTTAACAGGTAAAGCTGTAGAGGCAGAAGTGTTCTTGTTCGCCTCATAGGGAGGAAGCGGCATGATACCCGCCAAGCGCCAACAACTTATTCTGGCCGCTCTCGCCGAGCGCAGCGTCCTCAGCATTACGGAATTGATGGATTGGCTCGGCGTTTCACACATGACCGTACGCCGCGATATCCAGAAGCTGGAGCAGGATGGCAGGGTTCTTTCTGTTTCAGGTGGCGTTCAGCTCTCGCAGAAGATCACTTCGGAACCATCCCATCTAGTCAAGCGGTCACTTCAATTCGATGAAAAGGAAGCCATAGCTGAACTGGCGGCGGAGCTGGTTATCCCGGGAGCTTCAATTTACCTTGATGCCGGTACCACTTCGCTGGCGTTGGCAGAGCGTATCGCTCAACGTCCCGATCTTATTGTGGTCAGCAATGATCTTGCTGTGGTCAATCTTCTTATTCAACGCTCTTCCTGCCTTCTTTATCATACGGGAGGGCAGGTCCTGCGTGAAAACCAGTCCTGCGTTGGTGACAGCACCACGCATTTCTTGCATAGCCTCAATATCGACATTGCTTTCCTGTCGGCGTCTTCATGGAATGCGCGCTGGATTTCGACGCCGACGGAAGCCAAGGTATCGGTAAAGAAGGCTGCCGTGGCCGCTTCCTCAAAGCGGGTTCTGATCTGCGATTCCAGCAAGTACGGCAAGGTCGGTATCTTCAATGCCGTGCCGATCAGCGCACTGGACCATATCATCACGGATGACGGGTTGCCGGAGAGCGCCCGGGAAGCCCTGGCATCCAGCGGCGTGGAACTCACGATTGCCAGAACCGGCTCTCGACCGGAAAGACGGGCGGCCGAAAGCTGAGCGGCGGATATATCGACCACCTGAAATTCGGGGCTTCCACGAAACCATTTCGCAGAGTGGTTTAAAACGGCATTTCAACGCTTCGCACTTTGTTGCCCTTTCCGGGTAGAAAGTTTGCCCTAGATTTCTGGATATTTCCGGGAAGCCAGGAGAATTCGGATGGGCCTGTTCAGTTTCATAAAGAGCGCTGGTGCGCATCTTCTTGGTATCAGCGATGCGAAGGCGGCAACCGCGGAAGACCTCAAGAAGAGCGTTGAAAACCATGGGCTGAAGGCCGATGGACTGAATGTCGCGCTCGATGGAGACAAGGTGACCGTTTCAGGGCAGGCTGCCTCGACTGAAGAAGCAGAAAAGATCATTCTCGCGCTGGGCAATACAATTGGCGTTGCGCAGGTGGATAACCAGCTGGGGGTAACGAAACCTGCTCCCGAAGCGGTGATGTATACTGTGAAGAAAGGCGATACTCTTTGGAAAATTGCCGAGGAGCATTACGGCAAAGGTCAAGGTGCCAAATATCCGGAGATCGTGAAGGCCAACACGCCGCCGGTTAAGAACCCTGACCTGATACAGCCCGGCTGGGTGCTGCGGATTCCACCTCTGGCCTGAGCCCTTTCAAAGAATTCAGGAGCTGGCTTCTGTTGCCGATATATGTCGGACGACGTAGTTTGCTTTTTTAGAGTGTTTTGCATTTAATATGAATCATAAAACACTCTAAATTTCTTATGCCGTAAGGCTTTCTTGCGTTTAACCGGTATCCACTTAAACGCGCCTTACTCTGGAGACGGACTGGGTTTATACTGGACAGCAGTGAGGCGAATTGCTGACTAAAGTTACGTATTGCGTGATGGAGGTTGTTATGGAAGGCCTGTTTCCGGATTTCCAGTCTCATTGGATCAGTACGAGCGCCGGGCGGATTTTCACTGTTGTCGGTGGAAGTGGACCGCCAGTTGTTCTGGTCCACGGGTTCCCGCAAACCCATGCAATGTGGCACCGTATCGCTTCCACTCTGGCAAAAAGCCATACCGTCGTTTGTCCAGACCTGCGCGGATATGGTTGGTCTTCCGTCCCCGCCAGCAGTGACGGCGTGGCTACATATTCCAAGCGAACGATGGCAACGGATATTGTTGCAGTGATGCAGGCGCTTGGCCATGTCAGATTTGCCTTTGTCGGGCATGATCGCGGGGCGCGCGTTGGGTATCGCCTCGCACTTGATCAACCAGGCCGCATAGAACGTCTCGCTATGCTTGATATTCTGCCCACATATCAGGTTTGGGAGGAAATGAAGGACAATCCTGCGGTCGCACCGCACTGGCGCTTTCTTTCCCGGCCTGCGCCGGAGCCGGAACGCGAGATCGGCCGTAATCCTCTCGCCTACTACGAAAAGCTCCTGGTAGAATGGGCCGGAGAGAAAGGGCTTAAGGCTTTCGACTGGAAAGCCCTGAAATCTTACCATGACAGCTGGAACGAGCCGACCAGAATTCATGCTTCCTGTGAGGATTATCGTGCCGGTGCAACGGTGGATCTGGAAGCGGACAATGTCGACCTTGCGGCGGAGCGACGTATAGAATGCGAGACGTTGCTTTTGTGGGGTAATTACCTGTCAAATGGTGCGATGGCATCATTGCGGGGGCCGCTCCATGTCTGGAAATCCGGATTCGCCCCCAAAATCACCGGCAGGCGCCTTGATTGCGGACACTTCCTGGCGGAGGAAGATCCGCATGGAACCCTGGCGGCATTGCTCCCGTTTCTATCTCGTTAGAGTAAGACGCGTTTAAGTGGATACCGGTTAAACGCATGAAAGCATTACGGCATAAGAAATTTAGAGTGTTTTATGATTCATACTAAATGCAAAACACTCTAAAAAGCGCTTCTGTCTTTGCGACCTTAGGAGGTCATCCGGATGTGAAGAGAAATCGCATGCTCGCATAATTGCTTGATAATGAAGATATTTATCTAAGTGATTCTTTATTTTAATTGCTGCACCGGCGATGGTTGCGTGGAGCCTCCCCCTTTTGGAGACTTGAAAGTCTCCCCCGGATTTCCGAGGCTGCGGCAGCCATCATTGTCTCAGAGAAGGACAACCAATGAACGAATATGGTCATTTTATCGGAGGAAAGCGCGTCGTCGGCACAAGCGGGCGTTTCTCGGAAGTCTTTACTCCAACGACAGGTGAGGTTGCAGCCAGAGTTGCCCTGGCATCACCGTCGGAACTGCGACAGGCAGTAGAGAATGCGAGCCAGGCACAGCCCGCCTGGGCGGCTACCAATCCGCAGCGTCGCGTTCGGGTTTTAATGAAGTTCCTCGAATTGGTTCATGCGGAGTTCGATGAACTTGCAGAACTGCTCTCCCGCGAACATGGGAAGACAATTCCTGATGCCAAGGGAGATATTCAGCGAGGCTTGGAAGTCGTTGAGGTTGCCATCGGTGCGCCGCATCTCATGAAAGGCGAATATTTTGATGGTGTCGGACCAGGCATCGATGTTTACTCCATGCGCCAGCCGCTGGGGGTTGTTGCCGGTATCACACCGTTCAATTTCCCGGCCATGATCCCGTTATGGAAGGCGGCTCCCGCTATTGCATGTGGCAATGCCTTCATCCTGAAACCATCGGAACGCGACCCCGGCGTTCCGCTTCGTCTCGCCGAGTTGTTTATCGAGGCCGGGCTTCCCCCAGGAATTTTGAATGTCGTCAATGGTGATAAGGAAGCAGTTGACGCTATTCTGGATGATCCTGACATCAGGGCCATCGGCTTCGTCGGCTCGACACCGATAGCTCAATACATATACAGCCGCGGCTGTGCCAACGGCAAACGAGTGCAGTGCTTCGGTGGAGCCAAGAACCACATGGTGATTATGCCTGACGCCGATATGGACCAGGCAGTGGATGCCTTGATCGGTGCAGGATTTGGCTCTGCCGGGGAACGTTGCATGGCAATCTCCGTTGCGGTGCCTGTTGGCAGGGAGACCGCCGAGCGGTTAATGGCGGCGCTGATTCCAAAGGTCGAAGCCCTGAAAATAGGTCCTTCGAACGACCCTACCGTCGATTATGGCCCGATGGTCACAAAAGCCCATCTCGACAAGGTGCGTGCCTATGTCGACCTTGGAGTTGAGGAAGGCGCGAAGCTCGTCGTCGATGGTCGCAATTTCAGGCTACAGGGCTATGAGAGCGGTTTTTATCTTGGCAGTTGTCTGTTTGATCACGTCACCCCTGATATGCGGATATATAAGGAGGAAATTTTTGGCCCCGTCCTCTCGACAGTTCGTGTTTCAACGTATGGGGAAGCGCTGGATCTCATCAACAACCACCAATATGGCAATGGAGTATCCATTTTCACGCGGGATGGTGATGCCGCGCGAGATTTCACCTCCAACGTCGATGTCGGCATGGTCGGCGTGAACGTTCCGATTCCGGTTCCTGTCGCTTACTTCACATTTGGTGGCTGGCGCGGATCGAGTTTTGGAGATCTCAATCAGCACGGGCCGGATGCATTCCGCTTCTACACCAAAACCAAGACCGTCACCTCGCGCTGGCCCTCAGGCGTGAAAGACGGTGCGGAGTTCGTCATTCCGACAATGAGATAGTCGGACTGTTCCATTTGAACGCAGTCTCAATGGCTGCGTTCAACGGAGCCGGGGATGTAATCCCTGTGAAGTGTCTGCCATAGCAGAAAGCTCTGGATGTCGGCGAATTGCCCGTCGGTAGCGGTGTCATGGCCGCCATATTCATCAACCCGGACCAGAACGGGATTACCGTGATCGATATGGGCGCCGATCTCCTGCAGCCGGGCTGCGAACTTCCCGGATTGCCACGGAGGAACGCGGATATCGTTCATTCCTACGGTGAGAAGCACTGCCGGATAACGCACGCCGTCCTGGAGGTTGTGATAAGCATCTATCGTCAGCAAATTCTGAAAACCATCCGGTGTGGAGGCGGAGCCAAATTCCGGGACATTTGAAAAGCCGATCGGTGTTTCCTCAAGGCGCAGGGCGTTCAGGATACCGACCTTGATGACAACAGCCGCAAAAAGATCCGGGCGGCGGACGATCGCTCCTCCAACCAGGATGCCGCCGGCACTTTCACCGACGGCGGCGAGACGATCCGGGCGAGTGTACTTTTGATTTACAAGGAATTGCGCGCAGGCAATGAAATCTTCGATGGAATTGATTTTTTGCGGTCCTTTTCCGGCCTGGTGCCATTCAGCTCCCAGCTCTCCACCACCTCGGACATGGGCTATCGCCAATATCCCTCCCTGCTCGAGCCAGACGAGGCGCTCCGGCAGAAAAGTCGGAGACTGGCTTGTTGCATATGCGCCGTAACCCGTCAGCCAGGTGGGGTGTGTTCCGTCGAAAAGCATATCACGTCGCCGGATGATCGTGAGGGGAACCAGAGTTCCATCGCTACTCACGGCGTACTTCTGTTCCGCGATGAAGCTGGAAAAATCCGCGGGAGAGCGCGGTATCATACCGGTATCGACGACAATACCTGTCGAGGGGTCATAACTTGCAAGTTCCGGTGGCTGTGTCCAACCGAGAATCCTGAACAGAATTCCGTCATGCATCTCGTCTGAAAAGATTGGCCCGACGCTTCCGGAAAACGGAAGAGGTACCCGGGTTGTCTGCTTATTGTCGTCGAAAGGAATTCTGATCAATTGATCAGCCACGACATCTCGAGAGTTGACGTACAAAGCACTCTTGGTTGCCGCGATCGAGACAATCACCGATTCTCCCTGCGGAAAAACCGTTGTCGCCGATTTAAGGCCAGTGTCATCCACCGCCCGACGAAGTATGCTGAAACGTGGGGAATTCTTGTTGCTCATGAGATACAGATCATCATCGTGGAGGATGAAGTCCGCCACTCCGTCACCGGGTTCGATGATCTTTTTCCAAGGGGTGTGGATGCCATTCAGTTGATTTGCCCTGACGGCGTAGAGGGTGAGATTCTCCCCCTTGGTACCCCGGTCAACAATACCAATCACCCATGACGAAGAGGGGGAAGCAGCCACGCGTGGGTAAGAATTAGGCCCGATCTCCGGAGTGGCTTCAACGCCTGGTCCGAAGATCGGCTCCGCTTTGTCCGGGTCCTCACCGAATCTGTAGAGAAATGTCTGCTGACCTGCGAGGAGCGTACTTGCCGGCTCCTTTTCCGCATCCTCAGGTAACCGGGTATAGAAAAAAGACCTGTTGTCTTTCTGCCATGGAATATACGTGTGACGAACACGCGAAATCGCTACAGGGAAATCCTTGCCGGTATCGACTTCACGGACGTGCACGGTGAAAATCTCCGATCCATATTGAGAAAGACCGTAAGCAACGTAGCGTCCGTCGGGGGACAATGAAAAATAGCCCAGTCTTTTGTTCGGAGGCGGTGTAATGACGAGCTTTTCAGGAGAATTGCCAATTGTGACAAACAGGCGCCGATATGGAAACTGGGCGTCGCTTCTAATGAAAAATAACCGGTCATCGCGTTTTACAAAATTGCCGACATAGGTTTCCGCCTCACCGATTGATTCTATTTTACGTAATATTCCCTTCCGCCAGGGAAGATTGTCCAAAATGGATCGAGCGGATGCAGCTTGCTTCGACAACCAGTTATTAAGCCATGATTCATCCATTTCCATCCAGTCGAACGGATCGTGGACATTATTCCTGAAATGACTATCGTTCGTATTGTCTATATATTGAGAATAAATATTATTAGGCAACATTCCTATTGCCAGCATTATTGATACTATAACAATGAATATTCTCAAGCGAGTTTTTCTTCGGCTTTCTCTCTTCTTTGACAATTTTCGTGATGCACGGTCATTTCGCATTATTGCCTCGGTGCCTTTGTCTCAATCGGCCATTGAGAAGAGCTCCTGCCTTATCTGAAGATAGCATGAGCAACATCATGACCGGATAAGACTTTCGGAAGAATGAGGATGCGTGGGGAGAAAAATTCATCGCCGAAACCGGAGCAAAAGGAGATGGTGAAGTTTTCGATTGCACCATTCTGCTTCTCCTGAAACAACAAGGTGGCCTAAAAATAAAGGGAAACGAGAAATTGATGCGGCGTATCATCATCGGCATTAGTGGTGCGAGCGGTTTTCTGTATGGTGTCAAAGCTTTGGAGCTTATGAGACCATTGGATATCGAGGTGCATCTTGTGCTCTCCGCCGGTGCAGACATGACAAGGGAGCTGGAGACCGGTCATAGCCGAGCCGATATCGAGAAACTCGCAGATGTTATTCATCCCATCCATGACCTTGCCGCATCTATCGCCAGCGGTTCCTTCTCCACGGACGGGATGCTTGTTGCTCCGTGTTCCATGCGTTCACTTGCAGCAATCGCACATGCAATGGCCGATAATCTTCTGACGAGAGCCGCCGATGTCGTTCTCAAGGACCGCCGGCCATTGGTGCTCATGGTTCGCGAGACGCCCCTGAACATGGCACATTTGCGCAATATGCAACTGGTTACAGAAATGGGCGGGATTATTTTTCCCCCGGTACCAGCTTTTTACCAGCGCCCGGCAAGTCCGGACGATATTGTCACGCATAGCGTCGGCCGGGCCTTGAGCTTGCTTGGTGTTGAAATTGAGCAGCTTCCCGTATGGAAGGGGAGAGATAGCTAGCCTTTGCCAGGGTCCGGTATCATGCCGGAGGTCGCCGGGAACAGTCGTTATAAAGCTCTTCCCGAAGCTTGATCTGGTGCGCTCGGAATCCGACTCCCGCGAAAAGCTATCCACCGCGTGCCGGAAAAATTTTTCTATATAGATATATGATATCTCAGGAAGCACCTGAGCTTTAATTGAAATTGTTGAAATTTTTTCTAAATAATCACTCAATCATGATTTATGTATTCGTGATATATAATGTTCATATTTTGACAATTTGACTTAGAATTTTATGTCTATTTCATTGTCCATCTCTGCTGCTCTTGATGTGAGAAAGCAGATTTGTAGCTTGCCCTTACAGACGATATAAAAATAGGGGGTTCTTGTATGGACAACATAGAAGCGGATTTCGGTGGCAGGGTCATGCGGACCGTCCGGCGGAACATTATTCCGTTTGCCTTTATACTTTATTTCTTCAATTTCATGGATCGCGTCAATATCGGCTTTGCCAAGTTGACGATGAATGCTTCACTCAACATATCGGACGTTGAATTCGGAACGGCCGCTTCGGCGTTCTTTATTTCTTATCTGATCTTCCAGATGCCGAGCAATATAGCGATCCAGCGGTTCGGTGCCCGGAAGTGGCTGGGGTCGATCATCGCGATCTGGGGTGGTGTCACGACACTGATGTTTTTCGCGCAGAACGTCGATCACATCATCTATGCCCGTTTTTTGCTGGGCGTTTTCGAAGCCGGTTTCTTTCCGGGCATGATTTACTACCTAGCGTGCTGGTTTCCGGCCAAGGAGCGCGCGCGGGTTACTGCTCTGTTCATGCTCGCTATTCCGGTCTCTTCAGTAATTGCATCTCCGATTTCCGGCTGGATTGTCGAGCATGTTCATACCCAGAACTACGAAGGTTGGCGCTGGCTATTCGCCATCGAAGGTATTCCAACCGTTTTACTTGGCATCCTCACTTTCTTCATTCTGGCCGACACGCCGAAAGATGCCAGATGGCTCAAGCCTGAAGAGAAGGAATGGCTGATCGCGGAGCTGGAAAGCGATGCCCGCAGCCGCCAGACGGCTCCGACATCGAATAGTTGGATGCGGGTGCTGTTGAACCCGACCCTGTGGATGCTCGCGATGATTTACATGTTCGTCCAGGCGGCATCACAGGCTTCCAATTACTGGTTACCCGGACAGGTCAAGACCTTCGCCCCGGACATGACGGATACCCAGGTCGGTTTGATCATGACCATTCCGTTCATCTGCGCCATTGTCACGATGCCGCTCTGGGGAGCCCATTCCGATAAAACCGGAGAACGCAAGCTGCATGCCGGTCTGCCGATGTTGCTCGCGGCTGCTGCTTTTCTCATGCTCGCCATGGCTGACTCGCTGGTTGTCCGTTATGCGGGGCTGGCTTTGTTCGGGATTGGCATTCTCAGCTATTATGGGCCGTACTGGGCCATTCCCTCATTGATGCTTTCACCATCTGAACTCGCAATTGGCATCGCCTTTATCAACTCTTGCTCGAGTCTGGGCGGTTTTCTGGCCAACAAGGCGCTTGGATATGTATCGCAATCCTATGGTTCGAACGGCGTCTTCATGGTCGAGGCGGGGCTATGCGTCGTTTCATTTCTGCTGTTGATGATGCTGCGTATTCCGAAAGCCGGGTCAAAACCTGCGGCGGTGGCCAAAGCTGCTGCCTGAAGCGGACACTATCAAAACATTCAAATCTTCAAATTTCATCCAATGGAGATAGGCATGAAAATCACCAACGTTGAAATCTTCGATTGTGAAGTCAACCGTCGCGACGCGCGTATGGCTCGTTTCAATCCCGTTCTGATCCGCATCAATACCGATGAAGGTATAAGCGGTATCGGCGAAGTCGGCCTTGCCTATGGCGCAGGCGCCAAAGCAGGGCTGGGTATGGTTCGCGATCTTATTCCACGTATCATCGGCAAGGACCCGATGAAAGTGGAAGCTATCTGGGAGAACCTGTTTCGCGCCACATTCTGGGGCATGGGTGGCGGCAATGTCTTCTATGCGGGTATGAGCGCGATCGATATCGCCTTGTGGGATATTCGCGGCAAGGCGCTCAACACACCCGTTTATCAATTGCTCGGCGGAAAAACGAATGAAAAGCTGCGTTGCTACGCAAGCCAGTTACAGTTCGGATGGAGCGATACCCATCAGATGCTGACGCGACCGGAGCAATATGCTGACGCAGCCAGAATTGCGGTTGCTCAAGGGTATACTGCGATCAAGGTCGATCCGCTGCAGGTGGACCGCAACGGTGGTCCTCCGCTCGACTGGGAGATCAACCAGAATTATTTCGGCTTGCTTCTGGCTGATCAACTCAGGATGGGTGAAGAGCGTATCGCCGCCATGCGCGAGGCTGTTGGCCCGGATGTCGATATTATTATCGAGATTCACTCTCTGCTCGGTACCAATGCAGCGATCCAGTTCGCCCGTGCAGTCGAGAAGTACAACATCTTTTTCTATGAAGAGCCGGTTCATCCGCTGAATATGGATAACATGGCCCTTGTCGCGCGTTCCATCAATATTCCGGTTGCAACCGGCGAGCGGTCCTATACGCGCTGGGGTTATCGCGACATGTTCGAAAAGCAGGCAGTGGCAGTGATACAGCCGGACTTATGCCTGTGTGGCGGTCTGACCGAAGGAAAGAAGATCGCTGATTACGCCAATATCTATGATGCTACGGTGCAGGCACATATCTGCGGCGGGCCGGTTTCGACAGCCGCAGCGCTTCATTTTGAGGCCGCCATTCCGAACTTCATCATCCATGAACATCATACGCATTCTTTGAAGGGTTGCGTGCGCGAACTCTGCACCAACGATTACCAGCCGGTCAACGGCACGTATTCCATTCCCGACCTTCCTGGTCTGGGTCAGGAGTTGAATGAATCCATTGTGAAAGATTATCTGGCTTTCACAATCAAGGAATAAAACTAATATTTCATATTGAACAGGGCCTCGCCGGACGAACAACCGGCGGGGCCCTCAGGCGTTATTAGAGTGTTTTGCATTTTATATGAATCATAAAACACTCTAAATCTCCTATGCCGTAAGGCTTTATTGCGTTTAATCGGTATCCACTTAAACGCGCCTTACTCTAATACCTGATGACCTTCCTATTGCCGGTATGCCTTGCCGTTCTGAGACGGGCACAATTGCCTGAATAGTTGTTGTGACTTATTCCGAAAACAGCGGATAGGGTTATACCCGTTCAGGTGTTATATGGAGAGCGGGCTTTGGTTACCATGTGGCACGGCAACATAGTCAGCTGTCGGTATTACGTTTCGGTTGAACGTCATCCCGTTACTGACATCAATCTGGAAGCGCTATGGCAAGTCAGACCAGATTTATCGATATACCGAAATCCTTGACAGACGTCGTCGAGGAAAAAATCCGCCAGATGATAATGTCCGGAGAACTGCAATTTGGACAACAGATCACCGAGACCCGGCTGTCGGAGATGTTCAACCTGAGCAAGACACCGATCCGCGAAGCATTGTTGCGGCTGAGTGCCGGAGAAAGACTTGTTGAGATCAAGCCACGGACAGGTACATTCATTTTCTCGCTGACCGAGAAGGAGGTCGCCAATATCTCCTCGTTCCGGATTATGCTCGAGCAGGAAGCGATCAGGTCCTCCATGCAGAGTACGAGTCATGCAGTGCTCCTCGCCGAACTCGGAAAGAACCTCAATGCCTCTGAGAGCCTTCTTGAGAAAGAAAATCTGCCACGGTATCGACAGCTTGATTCAAATTTTCACAGCGTCTTTCTACGTCATGCCGAAAATCCTTACTTAATAGATGCTTACAAGGTTATCTCCACGAAAGTCTGGGCAATGCGTAACCGGTTATCGTTTTCTCCAGACTATGTCAGGCAGTCGATTGAGGAGCATGCGGGTATCGTTTGCACCCTTATGGCAGGGGAGGTGGAGAAAGCCTGCAAGCTTGTGGCGGATCACATCAATAATGGTTTCACCGCTCAATCTCTGCGATCTTTAACTACAACGCGATCTTGAATGATCTTGTGAAGACCGATGTTGACGGTTTTCAGGCTTTCATCATCTGCAGATTTGAGCATTGCTCGATAGCCAGGAGTGGCTGCCAGGTCGCATTCTTACGCTTATTTTAGCCACTATCGGTTGTCAGCTTGCCGGCGCTTCTTCGTTTTGAGCGGATAGGAAAGGGGATCAGTTATGATTGATCGGGATGCAGGTGCTGAAATTGTCGATCTTGACCGGTCAACGGTGAAAGAAGGACTGGCAGATGGCTCGCTGCTGCTGGTCGATATTCGGGAGCCTTATGAATTCAATGCCGGTCATATTCCCGGCTCCCTGTCGCTACCTCTGTCACAATTCGACCCGTCTGCGCTACCGGCGGAGCCACGTTCCCGGACAGTTTTTGTTTGTGCAGCGGGTGTGAGAAGCGAGAAGCTTCTGCTTGCATTGCAGGACGCCGGGTATGAGTTTCGGGAACATTACCGGGGCGGCCTCAAAGACTGGATCTCTGCAGGGGAGAGGCTGGAGTATTGAGCTATATCATTGAAAGGAGGATATTAATCTCCACAATGCTCTTGATATAGTCATGCTGCGGTTCACGGGGAATTGAGGTTATCAAGACCTCACTTAATTGTCTCGGGTGCGCAGAGGCACGGATTTCCGAGAGATAATTGCGAGAAGCTACATTTGATTTTGGTAAATTATTGCATGTTCCTGCGTTTCTCTGGAACATGAAGAGGGAGAAGATAATGGTCCGATCAGCTATTGCCGCTGTTTTGCTTGTTGCAGGCGCATCTCTTGCTTTTGCCCAGAGCGATCCTGTTGCTCATCGCATTGATCTGATGAAGCAGGTTGGTGATGCAACGAAAATTACCAGCGCGATGATGAAAGGCGAAGTTGCTTTTGATCTGGCCAAGGTTCAGGAGACGCTGGCGGTTTATCAACGCGTAGCGAGTGAGATCGGACCGCTTTTCCCAGAAAGCGCAAAGACCGGAAAAGACTCGACCGCTGCTCCGGCAATCTGGGAATCAAGAGCTGATTTCGATGCAAAGCTTGCAAGGTGGCACAAAGATTCCGCTGAGGCCGCAGCCGCGATAAAAGACGAGGCCACTTTTAAGACAAGTTTCAGGACTGTTCTCGCAAATTGCAAGAGCTGTCACGATGATTTCAGGATCAAGAAGTAACAGCTCTTTTTGCAGGTTTATAAAGCCTGAGGTTCGAGCATATGGTGCTCGGGTTTGTAAACATATGTGGCGCTTTGCTTGATCGGTGATGCGCCGCGTGGACCTTTGCCAGCACATCCGCATCATGTCGGTTGTTTTTGTGGCGGATTTCAAATGCAAAAAATCGAACAGAGTTCCAATGTAGTTTCACATGGGGTTCAGGCTCAGGTGCGGGTTTGGGACGCTCCAACCCGGCTTTTTCACTGGTCCTTGGTGATTTTGATCGTCCTTGCGCCACTGACCAATAAATATGCCGATTTTTTCTGGCATAAGCTGAACGGTTACGCGATCCTCACATTGATAGTTTTTCGGCTTTTGTGGGGGCTGGTCGGCAGCTCGACAGCGCGTTTTTCGCATTTTGTCCATCCGCTTGATGTCCCCGGTTATTTGAAAGACTTACTGACCGGAAAATCTCAATTCTATCTCGGGCATAATCCTGCGGGAGCACTGATGGTGCTGCTGCTTCTTGGAGTTGTTGCAGCGCAGGCGGTTCTGGGGTTGTTCTCGGTGGATGACATTCCGTCGATTTTCGAAGGTCCGTTTGCCTCGAGGATATCGGAAGATGCTGCTCTTCTTTTCACCAGCTATCATCGGCAGGGCTTCAATATCCTGCTGGTGATCATCGGGGTGCATGTGCTGATGAATATTGGTTACAGCCTCTTCAAGGGTGATAACCTGATCCGGGCAATGATGACGGGAAAGAAACCGAAGCGGGCATATCGGGATTCCTCGGCTGCGACTTTTCAAAGCTCTGCCCTTGCCGTCATTTGCCTGTCCCTCGCAATTGCTATCGTTTTTGGAGGAGTTTATTTCTTCGGCAGCGGGGCCTTCATATAAAATAATCTGTTTTCTTGTAATAATTCAATGGCGCGCTATCGACGCTTTCAGGCGCTTGAGGACTGGCAAAGCTTCTTCCGAGCGCAAATACTGGTAAGTCGTATCCGGCACCAGCCGCTGCACATCGCTCCAGCGTTCCTCGCGAATGTAATTGCGCACTCTCGAAGCACTGACAGGTTGATCATCTCCAGAAGCGCTTACCCTGGGCATGACCCGGAGTGACAGCCCGTAACGAGGGAATATTCGTTCCATCGCTTCATTGTAGGCACAGGTTGTGGCATCGTTCGGCTCCGTCCCCACGTAGCGGCTTGTGACGCCAAGGGCCGGCGCGATATACCGGGCAAAAATAGTAGCGTCCAGTTCCGTCTGCGCGATTAAGGTGTCGTTGCCCTTGGTGAAGTACCCGGGAAATGTTGCTGCTGAAACGATATATTTTCCCCCCGGAAATACCGCGACATTTTCCAGATGGGAGAGTCCTTCGCTCACCAGCCGGAAACGTGTCTCGAAAGGAAAGGCAGACCCTTCTTCACTCACGACCAGCACTATCACCGAGGAGTTCTCCGCTGCTGCCTTGGCAATGACTGCCTGATGCCCCAGGGTGAACGGATTGCAGTTCACAACAAGGGCAGCACGCGGGGGAGGGCTTAACAAACAGGTCTGTTCCTTCAACTCATCGCAATAAGCGGCGATTGACCCCATACCCGTTTCGAGAAGCACTGCCTTATCAGTTCTCGCAACCTCCCGAAAACCTAGCGATGAAAACAAGCCTGCTGTTTCCGGTTTGGTGAAGACAAAGAAATGATGGCGTCCTCTTCTGGCGGCCACCCCCATGAGATGAGTGGCCAACCGTGCTGTCAGATCGGCTCCCTGGTATTCCTCAAGGATGGCGAAGTTACGAAGCACTTCGCCATCCAGCGAACCCGTTGCGATCATATTATCGTTCTGCACGAGAGCGACCGTGTATTCTACAGAGCCATCGAAGGTGAGACCGAAGCAGGAAAGGAATTTTGAAATCTCCACCCGTTCCCGCTCGTTCTCCAGATCGATAGGGCGTTCCTGTATGTCGCTCCAGTGCATCGCGGTCCTTTCCTTCTCTTACCGATCCGTCGTCTGGCGAACCACATCTATGACTGTACCATCGCGATATTCGACAATCGCCACGACGCGGTCATTGGTCGGAATGTCCTTGGGCTTTCCGGCAATTTTCTCTGCTAACTCTTTCAATTCAAGAATATCTCGAACCGGAAGGCCGGCAACGATCAATTGATCGCGAAGGTCTTCGCGTTTGGGATTAACAGCGACACCGTGTTCTGTGACGAGAACATCGATTGTTTCGCCGGGGGTCGTTGCAGTCAAGACCTTGTCCATGATGATTGGCAGGCGACCGCGCAAGAGATTGGCGACAACGATGGTTAATTTGGCGCCGGCAGCGGCGTCACTGTGACCTCCGGACCCTCCCATGATGACACCCGTGGAGCCGGTTACGACATTCACGTTGAAATCGGTATCGATTTCAGTTGCACCGAGGATTACCGTGTCCAGTTGATTGACGGTGCAACCACTGTTGAACGGACTGGCATAAAACCCGGCGCTGACCTCGATATGGTTCGGGTTTGTCTTTATCGAACGCACCGCCTCCAGGTCGAAGCCCTGAACATCTATGACCTTCCTGAACAGCCCGCTTTCGAGCATCTCCACCATGTGTCCGGTGATGCCGCCAAGGGCGAAGCTGCCCTTGATCTCACGGTCTTCCATCATTTTGCGTACAAAATGTGCGACTGCGAGCGATGCTCCGCCGGCTCCCGTCTGAAACGAGAAACCGTCTTTCAGCAATCCTGAAGCAGCAATGACTTTGGCGGCAGTGTCGGCGATCTTCAGCCCGACAGGGTCTTTGGTGATGCGGGTGGTACCTGAAACGATGCCCTTGGGGTCACCGATGCTGTCAACCTTGACGATGTAGTCGACCCTCGTCTGGGGTATGGAAACAGGCGACAGCGGATATTCAACCAGATGATCCGTGACAGCAACAACACAATCCGCATATTCGGCATCCGGAATGGCATAGCCAAGGGAGCCGCATGCGGTCGGCCCTTCTACGCCATTGATGTTGCCGTATTCGTCCGAGGCAGGGGAAGCGATGAATGCGATATCGATTTTCAACTGACCGCATTCGATGGCTCTTGCGCGACCGCCATGGGTGCGAAGAACGACGGGTTTCTTCAAGATGCCGCGTGAGACAGCGTCCGCGACCGGTCCTGACATGTAGTTGGTATCCAGTCCCGTCACGACTCCGCTACGGATGTGATCAATCATGGGAGCATGAACCGGGAAGGTGGAACTCAGCGCAATGGTTAAATCGCGAATGCCAAGTTTCGAAGCCGTTGCGAGCACCTGATTGACGACGCCATCCCCGTTGCGGAAATGATGGTGGAACGACAGGGTCATCCCATCTCTCACCGGTATCCTGCTAAAAACCTCCTCCAGCGAGTTGACCAGCTTGCAATCTCCCGGCCTGGCAGCCTTTACCCGTGGCGCCTGCCGGGTCATGTCCGGAAGCGGACTGAAAGCACCGGCAAAAGCCCTGACATGCCCGTAGCCCTCGATATGTGCGGGCAGTTCTCTACCGATTGCGTTTCTCATTGTGCTGCCCCTTTCAGCCCCACCCGTTGCGCCATGATCAGAATTCGTTCCGCTCTTGCAACAATGGGAGCATCGACCATTTTTCCTTCCAGTGACGCGACGCCTGAGCCTTCCGCAGCGGCGACCTTGATGGCTTTGATTACCCGTTCGGCCCAGGAAATGTCCTTTGTGTCGGGATTGAGGACGGAGTGGATGATATCGATCTGTCGCGGATTGATGGTGAGCTTCCCGCTGAACCCGAGTTGCCTAGCCAGCTGAGTATCCGCGAGCAAGCCGGTCTCATCATTGGCGTCTGTGAAAGGCGTGTCGAGAGCCTGGATACCGGCCGCGGCCGCCGCGTTGAGGACAAGCGAGCGGGCAGTCAGAATTTCAATACCGGAAGATGTCCTCTGCGCACCGATGCTCGCGGTATAGTCTTCCGCCCCCAGCGCGAGAGCGACAATACGGCTGTCGGCACAAGCAATCGAATAAGCCTCCGCCAGTCCGCGCGGTGTCTCAAGCAACGCGATGATCTTTACAGGTTCTTGTCCCGGTCTTTCCGCTTTCTCCATCAGCTCAACGGCCACCTTGATGTCGGCTGCGCTTTGAACCTTCGGGATGAGTAATGCCTTCGGGCGGCAGGGCACGATGGTAGCGATATCGTCATGAGCAAACGTATCCAGTGGGTTGATCCGGACGACCGTCTCGCAAGTTCCGTAATCAACGTTTCTCAATGCATGGGCTACGAGAATACGGGCACTGTCCTTCTCCAGAGGGGCAACCGCATCCTCCAGATCGAGAATCACCGCGTCGGCTCCCAGCACTCCACCGTTTTGCAGCATGCCGGGATTATTGCCAGGAATGAATAAAAGGGTTCTTCGCAAATCCATCAGAACAACTCCCCATTCAAGGTAATTCCAGCGCGCGACAGGGCTGTCAGCATGCGTGCACGGATCGTGCAATCCAGCGCACCTCGATCGACGGCCTTGATCTGAATGTTCTTAACCCCAAACTCTGCCAGGGTTTGGTTTATGGTAGCCCTGATCGCATCCCCATATTGCATAGCAACATTGCTTTCGAGTTCTATGAAGATACCGGAGTCTTTCCGGGCAGGAGAGATTGTGATCATTATATCACTGGATTCAAGTGTTCCTGATTGAATTACTTTGCATATGTCTGCCATGATTTTAATGCCTTTTATTTATTATTTTATATTTGTTGTTTGGTGAATTTTTTACTTATCGCCAACATAAGTGTAGAGACTGATTGGTCGTCCTATCGGCCTGTGAACAAGGCGACTATGTAATTTTCCTGTGCTCTTCATGTATTCGAGGTATTTTCGTAAGGAAACGCGGGATATTCCAACTTTTTGAGCCAGGTCTTCTGTAGAAAAATCTCTTGCACTCGCTTTTGCAGCATTTGTAATGCGATCAAGTGTCTCCTGTTCGATTCCTTTTGGCAGGGAAGTGAAAGATGTCTGCGGTTTGGCGAGGATACTCTGGTCAATATCGCTCTGATTGAGAGGCGAAATATCCTGCATGCGTCGGCTTCTCTGGCCATAGGCGAGGAGAGCCGCCTGAAAGCGTTCAAAATTGAATGGCTTGACCAGATAATCGACAACGCCACGGCGTAGCGCGTATTGGACGGTATAGCTGTCGCGTGCAGCCGTTATCATGATGCAATCGACTTCGATGCCGGATTGTCTGATACGCGATAACAGCTCTATGCCGGTAGCACCCGGCATGTACTGATCGAGAAGGAGAAGATCGATTTTGGTCTTTTCGAGGATGGCATGAGCTTCATCTGTATTTGCTGCCGTGCCTGCGAGCTCAAAACCTTTCACCAATGCGAGATACCGTTTGTAAAGATCTGTCACCATCGGATCATCTTCGACGACAAGCACCCGAATCATTGTGCTGCCTCCTTGTCGGATTGTCTCGCTTCCTTCGGTTTAAAAGGTAGAGAGACCTTGAAAAGAGCTCCTCCGGTATCCGAGTTGCTGACCGATATCTGCCCTTCTAGCCTTGTTACGGTTTCCTTGACGAGGAAGAGACCGAAACCTCCATGCTCTCCTTTGCTGGAAAAACCCTTTTCGAAGATTCGCTTTATGTTTTTGTCGGGAATACCCGTGCCGGAATCTCCCACTTCAAGATGCAGGCATCCATCCTCGACATGCATCCAGATATCGACATAACGGCGCGGACTTTCCTTTGTTGCTTCGAGTGCATTGTCGATCAGATTCCCAAGGATGAGAACCAGGGCATGTGAATGCGCTGCCTGCTCAGGAGGGGGCAGATCGCTGCCTTCCAGCAATAGCACATCCACTCCCATTTCGCTGGCCTTACTGCATTTGCTGAGCAGAAAACCGGCGACGATCGGATCGTGGATCATGCTTGTGATCGATGCCACTTCCTCCTGATACTTGTCAGCTATGTCAGCGATATAAGTCGACAGCTCGGTGTAACTGCCCAGCCGGACGAGGCCAAGGATGACCAGCAGCTTGTTCATGAACTCATGGGATTGGGCTCTCAAGGCCTCCACGTAGCTTTTCACTCCGGTTATTTCTTCCGCCATCAGGCGGACTTCGGTCATGTCCCGGAAAGTCGCGACTGCTCCAACGATCTGATTATCCACGTAAACGGGCATTCTGTTGGTGAGAATGACAAAATCCTTCAGAATCTGTTCCTGATCGTATTCAGCCTTGCCGCTTGCCAGGACCTGCATCAGGCGGGTGTGAGGAACACACTCGGTGATAGGGCGGCCCATAAGGTTGTCGGGAAGATCCGCCAGACGCATTATCCGCTTCGCTTCGGAATTGAAGGTTGTAATGGTTCCCGTTTTGTCTACGGCGATGACTCCTTCCCGAACGGACTGGATCATGGCGTTTCTTTCCTGGGTAATTCTGGCTATTTCTGCCGGCTCCAGGCCAAAAAGCGTTTTTCTGACCCGGCGTCCGAGAAAAATGGCACAGCCGGTACCCAGAATGAGGCCAACGGCCATCGCCCAGTACATGATCCGACGGTTTTCCTCGACGGCCCGCTCGACACTGGTGATGAGGATACCGGTAATGACGGTTCCAAGCTGTTTGCGGTCACTGTCGAAGATCGGAACGAATGCGCGATAGGAGAGGCCGAGGGTACCTTTGCCGACCGAGAAGTAGGTCTCACCCTGAAACGATCGCTCTTCGTCGCCTCCGACGACATGTTCTCCGACGCGGCCCGGCGTGGGGTGAGTGATCCTGATGCCTTCCATATCGACGATAACGATGAACTGGACTCCGGAGGCCTTCTCGATCCGTTCGATATATTGGCGCAAGGCGGCGTTGTCTGAGTCGCTTTCCAGGCTGTGTATGACCGTGGGCGACGCGGCGACGATATGAGAAATAGCCATGGCGAGCTTGCCCTGCTCATTCCAGACCTTTTCCGCAATGTTTCGCGAGACAAGGATGCTGGCGACGGTGAGCACAATGATCACAATTCCGCAGACCAGGAGAATGATCTGGGTCTGCAATCGAATGGTTCTCATTCAGCGTATCCTCGTCCTGAAGCATAGAGATGAATCGCCATGCTGATGTTGCTGATGAATTTAGTACGAAAAAGAATTACTGTCCGCTTAGATTAATTACAAATGTATTTCATAAGTTCCATTATGATTGTGATAAAGCTTTCGTGAATTACAAGTAGCTATCCGGCACGCAAACGACCCTGGCTGAGCAGAGCTTTAAACTAGGGAAAATCGTGAATAAACAGATGCCGGGTTACAATGCTACGAGGTATACATGACCCAGCAAACTTCAGCTTCACGTGCCAGTTCTGCAATGGGTGGGGGCGGCTTCAGCCTTTTCGCGCTTCGCGTAGGGCCTCTTCCTCTTCCGCTTTATTGTATTTTGACAGTTATCATTGCGATTGCTTCGGTTTACGGAAAATTGCCCGCCGATATGATCGGCGGTATTGCCATATTGATGTGCATGGGAGTTCTTCTTGGCGACATCGGCATGCGGACGCCGATTCTCAAGGATATCGGCGGCCCGGCGATTTTGTCGATCTTCGTCCCTTCAATCATGGTTTATTACGGTCTGCTCAACGACGGTAGCATGAAGGCGATCACCGCTTTCATGAAGGGCTCGAATTTCCTCTATTTCTATATCTCGTGTCTGATCACCGGCAGCCTTCTGGGCATGGCGCGGCAAGTCCTGGTCCAGGGTTTTCTCCGCATGTTCGTTCCCTTGTTCGTGGGAACGATTGCCTCTCTGGTCGTGGGGACGGGCGCCGGTGTCCTTATGGGAATGGATGCGAAATATGCATTCTTCTATGTCGTTGTTCCTATCATTTCCGGTGGTCTGGGCGAGGGCATTCTGCCGCTCTCACTGGCATATGCCGAAATAACCCAGATGCCCTACGAGCAATTCATTCCGATGCTGGCTCCCGCCGCCATGCTTGGAAATGTGACCGCGATTATTCTTGCGGGCTATCTCAAAAGGCTGGGTGAGAAGCGGCCTGAACTTTCCGGTAACGGACTTCTGGTCAAGACGAGGAACGACGATACTCTGCGAGCCGCACAGACTGCTGAAAAGCCGATCGATTTCAGCTTGATGGGGGCGGGGCTTCTTATGGCCTGTACAGCATTCATCTTCGGGCAGCTTGCATCCAAGTTCATACCGATACCGGCACCTATCATCATGATCTTCTCGGTGGCGCTGGTGAAGGTATCCGGCCTGTTACCTGAAAGCATGGAACGAGGAGCCTATCATATGTATCGTTTCGTTGCGACCAACCTTACCTGGGCCCTCTGCGTCGGTGTCGGTGTTCTCTACACTCCGTGGAAGGATGTCGTGGCTGCAATCTCGCCGGCTTATATCGTCACGGTTGTGACATCGGTGATGGCCATGGTGGCATCCGGCTTCTTCATCGCGCGCTTCCTGAACATGTATCCGATTGAATCCGCCATCGTTACCGCCTGCCATAGCGGTCTTGGCGGCACTGGAGATGTGGCTATCCTTTCATCGGCCGGACGAATGGAAATGATGCCATTTGCGCAGATATCCACCCGAATCGGCGGAGCCTGCACTGTGGTGATGGCTGTTATATTGCTACGTGCTCTGACATAGGAGCCACGCGACGAGCATGATGGAAGTCACGCAAATTACCCGTTAAATAAATAAAGGGCTCCCGTTTCGGGTGCCCTTTTTAAGTTGGATAGACCTTTGGTATCGTTGCGACTCTGCAGGGATTCAGATCGTTTTCCTGCTTGAACAGGCTGGTGCTTCCTTGCCCCTCAGAGAATTTATGAACGTCGTGATCATCACGAGTGCGTCATCGACCAGGTTGAATGATGCGGCATCGTAGAGCCAGTCGTTTATCACTCCGTTGATCATGCATTGAAATGCCAGCGCCGCGGTCTTCGGTTGCCATGGAGAGGCGAGAGGAGAACGTTTTTCAGCAAGGATGAGGATGTCCTGCACCAGGTTGCGAAGTTGCTCATCAAATTTTTTCTTACGCACGAAGTCCGGATCAAGCTTCTCGTTGTGTATGGCTTGCACAATCACGTGAAACAGCTTTTTCTTGTTAGGGTCACGCTTCATATCGAGAATGAACTGGGTTGTTACTGCGAGCATGCTATCGAGAGGATCAAGGGTGCTATCTGTTGATAAGTCCTCAATCAACTGTTGAATGGGCGAGTGCTCAATCTCCCTGATGGCAAGCAGAATGCCCAGTTTGTTATGAAAATGCCAATGAACAGCACCGCGTGTGAAGCCAGCGAGATGAGCGACATCGTCAAGTGTGGTGCCGTTGAAGCCCTCCTTGATAAAGAGGGTTCTGGCGGCAACTAAAATCGCTTGTTTGGTTTCTTCCGCTTCTTCCTTCGTCCTGCGCATGCTATCCCTCATCATATGGACTGGAACTTTACAAACATACAACGTGTATGTATGTGATGTAGAGTACCCTTAATTGGGATAACAATTCAATACTTAATAATTCTGTTCAGGAGAAAACTCCGTGCTCGGTCTTTCTGTTCGACGCCTTGCGCTTTCCGGTGCTTTTATCGTTATGATTCTGCCAGCCCATGCCCAGGCTCCTAATGCCGGGCCACCAGTGATTGGTATTGTCACCGTTGATAAAAAACCTGTTACCGACCGTACCGAGCTATCTGGACGTATTCAGGCCGAGCAGAGGGTTGCATTGGTTGCTCGCGTTACGGCCTTTCTCGACAAGCAGCTTTTCCAGGATGGCGCGGAAGTCAGGAAGGGCGAGCTTCTATATCGCTTGGAACGGGGACCGTTCGAGGCTGACGTCGAGATCAAGAAGGCAGAGGTCGCGCATCAGGAAGCCCAGGGCGAATACGCTGATCTGGCATATGCCCGCGCCACTCAATTGCTTGAAAAATCCGCTGGTTCGCAGAGCGCAACGGACAATGCCAGGGCCGCGCAAAGAAGCGCTTCGGCACAGATAGCTTCCGCTCAGGCGCAATTGCGACTGTCACAGATCAATCTGGATTATACCGAGATCCGTTCCCCCATCGATGGCCGTATCGGCCGTACATCGGTAACGGAGGGCAATGTGGTCGGGCCGACATCCGGCACGTTGGCGACAGTTGTCAGCCAGGATCCGATGCAGGTGGTTTTTCCGATGTCTGTTCGGGGGCTTGAAGAACTGCGTGACAGAAATGCCGACAAGGGTGGTCTGGATGCTGTCAATATTCGCCTGCGTCTGCCTAATGGCAAGATTTTCGGCCAGGTTGGAAAGCTCGATTTCGTCGATGTCAGCGTTGCCACCGATACGGATACTATCGTGCTGCGAGGGACCATCGCCAATCCGGTGCTGCCGAGTGAGGTCGGAGGCGCGACCGTGCTGCGCGAGCTTATCAATGACGAGTTCGTGACGGTGATCATTGAGTCGAGTGAGCCAACCATGGCCATCTCGATACCGAGGGCGGCGGTGTTGTCAGATCAGCAGGGCGATTATGTCTATGTCGTCGGCGATAACAATATCGTCCAACTGCGCCGGATTAATCGTGGTCCTTCTACTCCAACGACGGCTTCCGTTTTGTCGGGGCTCAACGAGGGAGAGAAGATCGTATTGGAGGGAATTCAAAGAGCTCGACCAGGGGCTGCGGTTTCTCCGGTTCCCGCAACGGCCACAGTGCCGGGAAATCGGAGTTGATATCGTGATTTCCGCAGTATTTATTGACCGGCCGCGTCTCGCCATTGTCATCTCGATCATCCTGACGCTTGCCGGGTTGCTGTCGCTCACTCGTATTCCAGTCGCGCAATTGCCGGATATCGTTCCGCCGCAGGTGCAGGTTTCCGCCCGTTATCCGGGTGCATCGGCTGAGGTTGTCGAACAGACCGTCGCTCAACCGATCGAGTCTCAGGTCATCGGCGTCGACAAGATGATCTACATGAAGAGCACGAGCGGCGATGACGGTTCTTATTCTCTGACCGTCAGCTTCGATCTTGGCACCAATCCGGATATTAATACGGTTAACGTCAACAACCGTGTCCAGACCGCTCTATCCCAATTGCCGGACGAAGTTCAGCGCCAGGGATTGACGATCAAAAAGCGATCATCCTCGATTCTGCAGTTTGTTTTCCTTTATTCCGATCAAGGAAAATACGATCCTCTGTTCATCACCAACTACGCTATCATTAACGTTCTCGATGAGTTGTCCCGTACGGCCGGTGTCGGTGAGGCTTCGCTTTTCGGGCGTCTCAACTATTCGATGCGAGTCTGGTTCGACACGACACGCCTGACCAGTCTTGGGCTTGTCCCTTCCGATATCATAAAAGCGATCCAGACACAGAACGTCCAGGCTCCGGTCGGCAGGATAGGCTCGCGACCGATATCCGATGAGCAGCAGTTCCAGCTCAATCTTCAGACGCAGGGCCGGCTCACAACTCCTGAAGAATTCGGCAATATCATCGTCAGAGCCAATGCGGATGGTTCGGTTCTGCGGGTTCGCGATGTCGCCCGTGTCGAGCTCGGCGCGCAGAACGAGGATGCCGGTAGCCGCCTCAACGGTGAAGAAGCTGTCGGTATCGGTATTTATCTTGCCCCCGGTGCCAATGCTATCGAGGCTTCAAATAATGTCAATGCCACTCTGGATAAGGTAAGGGCTCGTCTGCCCGAGGGATTGCACGTGCGTGCAGTCTTCGACTCGACGACCTTCGTTTACGATACGATCATCGAAGTCTTCAAGACGGTGTTCGAAGCATTTCTGCTGGTCGCACTGGTTGTCTTCCTTTTCCTTGGAAAGCTTCGGGCGACAATCATCCCCGCCGTGACCGTTCCGGTCTGCCTGATTGGTACCTTCGCCATTCTGCTGGTGATGGGGTATTCCGCCAATACGGTGTCGTTGCTTGCTTTGGCTCTCGCCATCGGTATCGTCGTCGATGATGCTATCGTCGTTGTCGAGAACGTTGAACGTGTGATGGAGGAGGAACCTCACCTTTCGCCGGTCGATGCGACGAAGAAAGCCATGGAGCAGGTAACCGCGCCTATCATCGCGATTACCCTGGTTCTGTTATCGGTTTTCGTTCCCATTGCCTTCATTGCCGGCATATCGGGAGCCCTGTTCCGCCAGTTCGCCGTCACGATCAGCGCTGCGATGATCATTTCGGCGATCAATGCTCTTACGTTGTCTCCGGCGCTTTGTGCCCTTTTCCTCCGTCATCACGAGGGCGAGCGAAAGGGCATCATGGGTTGGATCGGTAAGAGAATCGATCTGGCAAGGGATGGTTATTCATTCATCGTGCAGAAAACGCTGCGGCTATCGGTTCTGGCGCTTGTGGTAATCGGTGCATTCGGGCTTGGCAGCCTTGGTATGTCCCGGCTGACACCGACCGGCTTCTTGCCTGAGGAAGATCAGGGAGCATTTTTTGTTAACGTCCAGTTGCCTCCTTCTGCCTCGTTTTACCGGACGAGGGATGCGGTGGAGAAAGTCGAGGGCATCCTGAGAGCGATGCCTCAGGTTGAAGATACGATTGCAATCGTGGGCTTCTCGCTGCTGGATGGTTTTGCATCGAGTAACAGCGCCTTCATGGTTGCAAAGCTCAAGCCTTTTGAAGACCGGCAGAAAGCTTCTGACAGGGCGCAGGCGTTGATCGGGCAGGTATTCGGGCAGGCGCAACAGGTTTTGACCGCGTCCGTCTTTCCGTTCAATCTGCCTCCCATCGTCGGTATTTCGGTCAGCGGTGGCTTCGAATATCAGCTTGAAAATCTTGAAGGCAGCGATCCTGCTACGATGGCCAGTGTGGCTCAGGGCTTGGTTTCATCTGCCAATCAGGACCCTGCTCTGGCCAGGGTGATGACGCTCTATTCAGCGAATTCGCCTTCATTGTATCTTGATATAGACCGCGATAAGGCGCAGGCGCTTGGATTGAGCATCAACGATATTTTCACATCGTTGCAGTCCACGCTGGGCGGATCATATGTCAACAACTTCAATATGTTCGGTCGTACCTGGCAGGTGAATCTCCAGGGCGAGGCCCATGACCGTCAGGACATTCCCAATTTGTGGAATATCTTCGTTCGCAACAGCAGCGGCACCATGGTGCCTCTCCAATCGATCGCGACTGTGAGAACGGTTACAGGTGCGCAATCAATTGCACGTTATAATAACTATCGCTCGGTGAACATCTCCGGCAGTCCTAGACAGGGTATCTCATCAGGTACGGCGCTTGCCGCCATGACGGCGGTGTCGGGGAGGGTTCTGCCGCAGGGCTATACATTCGAGTGGACTGGCATGGCTTATCAGGAGCAGAAGGCCAGTGGGCAGACGATGATTATCCTGTCCCTGGCAGTCCTGTTCGCCTACCTGTTTCTGGTCGCCTTGTATGAAAGCTGGGTCATTCCCATACCGGTTCTGTTATCGGTAGCGGTCGGTGTGTTCGGTGCCTTCGTCGGTATATGGGTAGCGGGGCTTGCACTCGATCTCTACGCCCAGATCGGTCTTGTCGTGCTGATTGCACTGGCGGCGAAAAACGGCATTTTGATCGTTGAGTTTGCGAAGGAGCAGCGTGAGGCCGGGCACAGTATCGAAGAAGCTGCCAGGACGGGTGCGAAATTGCGGTTCCGCGCCGTGATGATGACCTCGATTGCATTCATTCTCGGCCTTGTACCGCTGGTTTGGGCTCACGGTGCTTCGGAAGTGGCTCGTCGCAGCGTCAGTACGCCGGTCTTTGCCGGGATGATTTTTGCGAGTGGCATCGGTATCTTCGTTATTCCCATGCTTTACGTGACATTCCAGAGGATGCGTGAGTCCACCAAGGACAGGTTCTGGAGCAAGCGCAAGCACCCGACGGAATCACCACTTCACTAATCGCCGGGAGCTTTTCAGCTCTGTAAATCCTATAGCCCGCTCTTCCGCGAAACCGGAAAGAGCGGGTTTTTATGACAGGTCCTGGATATTCTGGCCCAACTTGAATGGAGACCGGGAGTTTCATTCAGTGACCGTTCAACCTCCATGACGCCTCCTGTCTGAATATATAGCGTCTTATGGAGGCGATATTTTTATGAGTATTTTCAGAATTCTGGCCATTATGGCTTTCAGTATTGCGAGCTTTTGCAACGTTCAGGCCCAAGATTTTCAACGACGTCTTGCACTGGTCATCGGGCAGGGTGCTTATGCTACAGGTGCATTGCCTCATGCGGTGAATGACGCCGGTCTGGTTGCTCAGACATTCATCGACAGTGGTTTTGAAGTTGTTGAGGGGCGGGATCTGGACACCGACGGATTGCGCCGACTGGTGCGTGATTTTCTTGATCGTGCAGAAAAAGCGGGCCCGGGTGTCGAACTCGCCGTTTATGCATCCGGTTACGCTGTACAACTGGAGGGTGACAATTATCTTCTTCCGGCTGATGCAAAACTAACGCGCGAGAGCGATGTTGCGATAAGCGGCTTTCGCCTGTCTGATCTCATTCGCTCGATGAATGGTCTGCCTGCGCATGCGAGGATCATAATTATCGATGCGCCATATGAATTTCCCGGGATGCGTGACAAGATATTGGCGCCGGGCCTGGCGTTTGTTGAACCGCCTCCGGGGTTCTTGATCGCCTATGCGTCAGCGCCTGGCGTTGTCATTCCCATGGAAACGCCGAAACCCGAGGACGCCTATAATATCTATGCCAGAGCTCTGGTCGAGCAGATGCTCCAGCCGGCTCTCGATGCGGATGAATTGTTCAAACGGGTGCGTTTGCAGGTTCATGAGGAAACAAAAGGCGTTCAGATACCGTGGCACGCGACGGCGCTGAAGGAACCATTCCAGTTCTTCAATGTCGAGGGGGCAGCTTCTCGTGTCGAGCGCCCACTGGCTTCAAAGTCTGCTGAAGAAGCTTATGCGCTGGCTATCGAAAACGATACGATTGCCGGATACCAGGAGTTCCTGCGTAATTATCCCGATCATGCTTTGGCAAAGCGGATTCAGGTACTTCTTGCCAACCGCCGGGAGGCGGTCGTGTGGAACAGGACGGTCAAGAAAAACACCGCCGAGGCTTATTGGAGTTACATTAAGTCCTATTCACGCGGCCCCCATGCGGCGGATGCCAGGCGCAGGCTTGCATTGTTATCTCGTCCCGCTTCGCCGCCAGACCAGTTTGACGTGGTGGTTTATGATGACTTGCCGCCACCGCTTCCCATAGAGATCATTTATCAGGAAACCTATATCTACAACGATTATCGGGAATATTACTCCTATCCCCCGCCGCCGGTGGTGCCGATATTCATCCTGCCCCGAAGGGCTCCTATTGCGTGGAAACCTCCCGTCATCCCGGCTAAAAGCAATTTCCTGCCGGTGCCACAACCCCTGCCGTTGCCGCCCTATGTGCGACCGGCAAAAAAGCCGCCATACCGTGTCGCTCCGGTAGCGCCGGTCGTCCCGGGACGTCCTCCTGTGGGAACTTTTCGACCTCCCGAAAGACCGAATGGTTTGCCCAGACCGGGACAGGGATCGCCGCTTCTTCAGCAAAAGCCTGGGGACGCTCAAGAGAACTCCCTGCCTCATCGTCCCGGACCGGGGCGGCCTTCGCAACCTGCGCAAGTTCAACCGCCATCTTCCAAACCGATCCTGAGACCGGAGGAGTCCACGCCTGCCCGTCCTATCCAAAATCCTGGAAGACCTGCTGAGCGTCCGGTAGAAAAGGCCTCTCCTCCGGTCAAGCTTGCGCCACCCCTAAACCGTCCTGTGGTTCCGGCTGAACGCGCCCGTCCTGTAGAGCGGCCAGCTTCGATTGACCGTGCACGTCCGGTGGAACGGCCTGTTGCACCGATTGAACGCCCGCGTCCCATCGAGCGGCCTGCTATTGCTCCGGCTGAACGTACTCGTCCCGTGGAACGGCCCGCACCGCTTCAACGTCCTGCTGTGCCGGTTGAGCGTGCCCGACCCATGGAGCGGCCAGCACCGGAGCGTGTGGCTCCCCAGTTGAGCCGCCCTGCGCCTGTCGAGCGTCCAGCACAGATGCCGCAAATGCAGCGGGCACCGGTGCAGGCTCCTCAACAGGCAAGGCCTTCACAACCATCCAGGCCCACGGGCAGACCCTGTGTTCCGGTCATAGGGCAGCCTTCTTGTCCTTGAGCAAAGTTGATGGCAGGCTCGGAAACCGGGCCTGCCATGACAAGCTAAAAACAAGGTATTTTTCAAAAAAATACCGCTGGAGAGCAGCTAATATCCGGGACTTAATCCATAACCGCAGCTTTGAGAATGCAGACCATCGCGGCGCGTCCCGGACTTTCTCCGATGCAGCGTACAGTATGGGGGCGGTCACATCTGTAGCGCAACGTCTCGCCGGATTTCGCCTGTTGGACTACGCCACCGATTTCAACCTCGAACTCACCTTCAAGCACCGACAGGCATTCGACTGAACCGCGTTGATGCGCGTCGGAGTCGAGAAAGCCCCCGGGACTTGCCTGAACGTCATACCATTGCAACCATTCGACGGTCTTGATCCAGCCGACAATGGTCAGGCGCATGCGACCGTCATCGGAAACGAGGATAGGCGTGTCGGCACGGGATGATTTCTCGATAAATGGTTCTTCGTCGCTGGTGGCGAGAACACGCTCTATGGAGACATCAAGCGCCTGTGAAAGCCGCCAGATCGTTGCCAGAGTTGGATTGGTCTCATTGCGTTCGATCTGGCTGATGATCGACTTTGCAACACCTGACTGTTCAGCCAGCTCTGATAGAGAAAGATTGTAAGCCTTGCGCAGACGCTGCACCGTTTTGCCAAGCTGACCCGACAGGACCAGCGCACCGGTTTCCAGACTCCGCAGACGTTCCTTACCTTCTATACCCATCAAGCTGCCTCAGCGTGTTCCACAAACAGAACAATTGTTTGTTAGACCAAACGCGCAGAAAATGGAAGAGGTTAGAAATATTTCAAGGCATCGATTAGCTGCGGTTTCTTACAGGTTGCTTGAAAAGAACCCCACCAGATATTCCGTCATTTCCATAAAGCATGAAAATGGCTGACCGGTCCGGTTCCGTGTCCGATATTCAGATCATCTGCTGCCGCAAGGGCTGCAGTCAGATAGGTTTTTGCAGCGCCAACCGCCTCTTTGAGAGACTGGTTTCTGGCCAGCCCTGCTGCGATGGCCGAGGATAAAGTGCAACCTGTGCCGTGTGTGTTGCGGCTGTTGAGGCGACGGGCGGTGAAGCGTGTCACTCCACTACGTTCGATCAGGAAATCAGCACTTTCTTCTCCGGAACCATGTCCCCCTTTCACCAGAACTGCCTGTGGTCCGAAGGAAAGGATGCGTTTGCCCTGTGCAATCATCGTTTCTTCGTCGAGCGCTTCATTTTCTTCCAGCAGAGCTGCTGCTTCCGGCAGATTGGGTGTCACAAGAAGAGCGCGGGGCAGCAGATTGAGCCTCAAGCTGTCGACAGCGCGGGGGGAAACCAGACGATCTCCGCTTGCCGCAACCATGACAGGATCAAGGACAATCCGGGTGACGGCGTACTTTTCCAGTTCCTCGGCCACCGCTTGAATAATGGACGGCTCGGACAGCATGCCGATCTTGACGGCGTCGACGGTAAGATCGGAGAAAACGCTGTCGATCTGCTGGCGAACGAAATCAGCCGGAATGCTTTGAATGGCTTGAACGCCCAGAGTATTCTGGGCCGTCAGAGCAGTAATCACGCTCGCTCCGTAAACACCGAGCGCTGAAAAGGTTTTCAAGTCTGCCTGAATTCCTGCTCCGCCGCTGGAATCCGATCCGGCAACGGTGACTGCGATGGCTGTCATTGGTCTCGACCTTTCCTGCGAATGATCCTGGAGATCATTTTTCGTTGTCTGGCTGCGGACATTTCGACCATAGGGCCGGTGCTGTTCATGATAATCTCGCCAAAGCCTGGATGGTTGCGGGCTTCAAGCTGTAAAGGGCGTCCAGAAAGTGAGCCGGAAAGGTTCCTGGACCCTCTGCTCTGGTTCCGGCGATCTCGCCTGCTACTCCAATGACAACCAGCGCCGCAGTCGCGGCTTCGAAGGCGTCGTTTGCAAGGGGGGCGAAAGCGGCGATCAGGGCTGTTCCGGCGCATCCCATGGCAGTTGTACGGCCCATCAGCGGATGACCATTGTGAATACGGATGACTTCTTTGCCGTTACTGACGATATCCACTGCCCCGGTCAGGGCAATTGTCACGTTGTGATTGAGTGCGAATTCCCGCACCCGAAATATATCGATATCTCCAACGCCTGAAATTGCGAGAAACTCTGCAGCGTTACAACGTAAAACAGTCGGATTTTCGGCCAGAAGGTCATTCGCAACCTTCAGCCTGAAGGGCGAGGCTTCAACGAAGACTGGATCGAGAATCCATGGTTTTCGATGTTTCTGCGCTGCCTTGATGGCAATGGGAAACGCCTGACATCGCTCCGTATCCTGCGTGCCGAGGTTAATGAGAAGGGCGGCGGCGCGTGAGCTGAAAGACGCGACCTCCTCTGCGGCGAAGGTCAGCGATGGGATAGCGCCGGCTGCAAGAAGAAGATTGGCGGTAAAGACTTGTGCCGCAGCATTCGTGATTGCGTGTATGCGCGGTTGATCCGCACGGAGTTTTTCCAGGAGCTCTCCCGCTCGCCTGGGTAATGTCTCCACTCTAACTGTTGTCGGATGGTTCGCTGTGTCCATCTCTCTTTCCTCCGCCGGTATGAGCCGGATCAGGTTCGATGGGTTGGCGGAAACTGCCTCTCAGTCCGTACAGGACACCCCAAGGAGACGCCGGAAATGTAACTGTTCGCCTGGTCCGTGACAAGGGAGCAGGGATTATCCGTTTCCGGGCTTATGCATGGACACCTCAAGCGATCTTTTGTACGCCACGCTGATCTGATGCTCGCGCCAGACGATGAAAAGACCGGACAACGCAACGATGATGCCGCCGGATGCAACGGCTATCGAGGGAAGCTCACCGAAAATGAACCAGCCCAGCGCAACTGCCCATAGCATTGTGGTATATTCGAACGGAACAATGACCGACGTATCGGCGAGGCGATAGGCTTGGGTGAGCAGTATCTGGCCCATACCGCCGAGAATGCCTGACAGTACCAGAATCCCGAACTCGAAGCGGTTCGGCATCTTCCACCCGAAAACCGCAGTTGCCAGACCGATCAGGGTTGTCATCAGCGTGAAGTAGAACACAATTGCTCCGACGCGCTCCGTCTTCGTCAATTTCCTGATCTGGATTGATGCAGCGGCCGCAAGGAGTGCGCCCATGAGGGCGAAAGCTGCGCCGGTATAAGAGCCATGTGCCTGTCCGGCACCACCGAAATTGAGGTGGGGCCAAAGCATCACAAGAACTCCGAAGAATCCGATGCTCACCGCGCTCCAGCGATACGCGCGTACCCGTTCCTTGAGGATCAGGGCCGCCAGGACAACGGCGAGGATAGGGGAGGCGTAACCAAGGGCGATGGCATCGTGGAGAGGCAGATAATAGAGTGCCGCAAATGAGCAGAACATGCTGCCGGACCCGGTGGCGCTTCTCAAAAAATGCCCGAAAACGGAAGATGTTTTGAGAGATTCAACGAGGTCTCCCTGCCAGCGTAACCAGATCAGCAAGGGAATCATCGTAAAAAGCGACCTGAAAAACATCAGTTCTCCGGTCGGAAAATGACTCGACAGCTTCAGGCATGCCGACATCAGAGTGAAGGCAAGTGCTGAAACGATCTTGAAAGATATGCCGAGGACAGGTTGCACAATAATGCCGGAAAAAGCGATTTTCAGAATTGCCGATCTGAAGAAAAGATCGTTCTTGAAAGAGTCTTAGACTTTTGGACGATGCAGCGGCTACCGGCCATGCGCTCGATTGCCGCGTCATACGGGGAATAATGTCATCCCCAGAGCTCTGGGGACGGTGGAAACACTGTGCTGTTTTCATACCGCAATGGGAATTCCCGATCCGAGGCCAGCAGGAGAGGGGCGTCGAGATCGACGAACCTGGCGCGCCCGGCCAGAATCATCCCGGGTGCCATCGCCAGAGAGCTTCCAAGCATGCAGCCCACCATGATATCGAGTCCGAGATGCTCGGCTTCCGCCGCCACGGCTAAAGCTTCGGTCAGGCCACCGGTTTTATCCAGTTTGATATTGATGAGATCATACAGACCGACCAGCCTCGAAAGAGTTGCTCGGTCATGAACACTTTCATCGGCGCAGATGGGAACAGGCCTTCCGATTTTTGCAAGGTAACCGTCTGCTTTAGCGGGCAGGGGCTGCTCGATCATTGCGAAACCGGCCTCTGCGCAAGCTGCGAGGTTGCCTTCGATATCTGCCTCGGTCCAGGCCTCATTGGCGTCGGCGATGAGTGTTGCTTTCGGGGCGGCACTCCGTACTGCTTTGGCGCGTTCAACATCTTTTCCGTCTGCACCACCGAGCTTGATCTTGAGCAGCGGACGTTCCGCTGCCCTGGCGGCGGAAGCCATTACTTCGGGTGTTCCCAGGCTGATAGTGAACGCTGTCGTTGTCGTGGCCCATTCACTGATACCGGCGGCGACGTTGGCCCGAACGCCCGAATGTTTTGCTTCCAGATCCCAAAGTGCGCAATCGATGGCATTGCGGGCTGCACCTGACGGCATTTGTTTCACAAGCTCGCTGCGTGTCAGTCCCGCTTCAACGGGCCCCCGCATGATTTCTATCTGCGCGATGACACTTTCGACACTTTCGCCGTATCTTGGATAGGGAGTACACTCGCCCCGACCAACGGCTTTTCCGGCCTGATCACTGAGTTCGACCTTAACCACTATGGCCTCGGTACGGGCTCCTCTGGAAATGACAAAAGGCTCGACGAGCGGAAAGCTCTCGACGACAATGCTCATTTTACAGGGTATCATGGCGCTTTCCTTTTGGGATTGTATCGACTTGGCCGAGTCGGGTGCGGTATAACCGCTCCCGATTTAATGCATGAGGATGGAGCAGAGTGCAACAAACTGCCCTCGAAAATGAACCGAAAATAGATGTCGAGCGGTCCAACGGAGAGGTGCTGGTATTCCTCAGTGGCAGTTGGACTGCCGATATGGGGCAGACAGCGGAGAATTATTCCGCCGACCTGCGGCGCATACAGGACGATGAAAAGGTTACCTTCGATCTGGCTGGTATCGACATGCTGGATACGGTTGGTGGTTGGCTGATTGTACGAGCCTGTGCGACATTGCATGCGCGCGGCATTCAGGTTTCTCTCAGGGGCACCAGCGCCAAACATCAGCTCCTTCTTGATGAAATCGCCAATCACAGTGAGGCTGAGCAGGTCCCTGTAAAGCACTCGCGCATCATGGATCTGCTGGTCGATATCGGCAAAGGTGTTGTCGGTGCCAAGGAAGATTTCATCAAAGGTATCGCCTTTTTCGGGGAACTGATTGTCGCTATACTGCACATCCTGGTCAAACCGGGGAGCTTTCGCTTCACTTCATTGGTCAATCAGTTAGAACTCGTCGCTTTCCGCAGTGTCCCCATCATTGTTCTCATGACCTTTCTGGTCGGGTGCATTATCGCGCAGCAGGGTATCTTTCAGTTACGGACTTTCGGGGCGACAGCTTTTGTCGTTGATCTGGCCGGTATATTGACTCTGCGTGAGCTGGGCGTTCTACTCAGCGCGATCATGGTATCCGGTCGCTCCGGCTCCGCTTACACTGCGGAACTTGGTTCCATGAAAATGCGGGAAGAGATCGACGCGCTACGGGTCATGGGTCTTGATCCCATGGAAGTACTGGTCGTTCCGCGCATTCTTGCATTGGTCATCGGGTTGCCTCTGTTGACATTTCTGGCATCGATAGCCGGGCTCGCAGGGGCTGGACTTACAGCTTATTTTTATGGCGGAATAACCCCCGAGGTCTTCATGACCCGCCTACAATCGGCTATCGGGGTGAACACCTTCTTCGCCGGGTTGATAAAGGCGCCGTTCATGGCGCTGGTTATCGGGGTAATCGCCTGTATTGAGGGCTTTGCTGTTGAAGGGTCCGCAGAATCCTTAGGCCGCCACGTGACTTCTTCCGTGGTGAAATCGATTTTCATGGTGATCGTGATGGATGGTCTGTTCGCGGTTTTCTATGCTTCGATCAATTTCTGAGGCGGTGATGAACGAACTTTCCCCTGCCAACAACAATAGTGGGACTGAAGCCGCCGAACGGGAAGCCATAATCCGGATCAGGGGCCTGGAAGTCGGCTTCGGTACCCGTACGATCATGAAAAATCTCGATTTTGATATTTATCGGGGTGAGATTCTCGGCTTTGTCGGGGCGTCCGGTACGGGTAAATCGGTTCTGACCCGCGCAATTCTCGGGCTTGTCCCTAAACGTGCCGGTACCATCGAGGTGCTGGGCAGGGATGTTGCGACGCTATCCGCAGTGGAGCGTCGCGCTATAGAGCGTCGCTGGGGAGTGCTGTTTCAGCAGGGGGCTTTATTCTCGGCGCTGACGGTAAAACAGAATGTCCAGGTGCCGATGCGGGAATATCTGTCGTTATCGGAAAAGCTGCTCGATGAGTTGGCGCTGTTGAAAATCCAGATGGTCGGTTTGCCGGTTGATGCAGCCGATAAACTGCCTTCGGAATTATCGGGCGGTATGATCAAGCGAGCCGCACTGGCGCGAGCGTTGTCGCTGGATCCGGATATTCTTTTCCTTGACGAGCCGACGTCAGGGCTTGATCCTATAGGAGCGGGAGATTTTGACGATCTTATCGCCACCCTTCAAAAAACCATGGGGTTGACAGTTTTCATGGTCACGCATGACCTCGACAGCCTGCATTCGGTGTGCAACCGGATAGCGGCCCTTGGGGGCGGAAAGATAATGGCGGAGGGCACTATCGAGGAGATGATGGCGTCTGATAATCCTTGGTTGAGGTCTTATTTCCATGGTAAGCGGGCTCGCGCGGTGCTTGCTGGCCAGCGCGAGGCATAGGGTATGGAAACACGTGCAAATTATGCGTTGATCGGAGCTTTCACACTGTGCGTGATTGCTGCCGCTTTCGGTTTCGTCTTCTGGTTCACCGGCGGTGGCCAGGCGAGGCAGCGCGTGACGGTTGATATTGTTTTTTCCGGGTCGGTCTCCGGCTTGTCTATTGGCTCAAGCGTAATGTTCAACGGTATTGCCGTCGGCCAGGTGGTTGGCATCAGATTGCGACCGGAAGATACCCGCCAGGTGGATGTCCGCGTTCAGGTCGACAGGACAACGCCTCTGCGCAAGGATACGCGAGCTCGTCTCGAGCTTCAGGGATTGACGGGAGCTGCGGCCATTTCCATGACTGGCGGCGATCCTCGTTCGCCGGAACTCGTTGCGGCTGAGGGAGATGACTATCCCGAGATATTTGCCGACAGATCGGATTTTCAGGATCTGCTTGAAACGGCGCGAAATATCGCCGGTCGCGCTAATGACGTCCTGACCCGTATCGACAAGGTGGTTGGTGAAAATCAGGCTTCGTTTACGGAGATTGTTCATAACATAGAAACCTTCTCCAAGGCACTTGGCAATAATTCCGCCGGAGTGGAACGTTTCCTGCGGCAGATCGGAGATTCCGGCCAGAGCGCTCTTGACGAGGTTCGAGAGGCTGCGACTTCGATCCGCAAGCTTTCGGAAAATGTCGATACTCGGCTCGGCCAGATATCCTCCGGATTGACACGGTTTACCGGGCCTGGCTTGCAGCAATATCAGGATCTGGCAGTGGAAGGGCGCAGGACTTTGAACGATCTCAACCGTGTCCTGCGTAGTATCGAACGGAATCCGCAACAATTCATATTTGGCGGCAGTCCACCTGTGCCACAATATAACGGCCGATAGGGGTAGCCGAATATGATGACCATAACCATTTATCGGACCGCTTCGCTGAGCAAAAAGGTGATGAAGGTCGCCATGCGCGGTGTTGTCCTGACGACGCTGGCAATGACTCTTGCAGCCTGTGGCGCAGGTCCGGCTCCTACGACATACGATCTTTCCGCGCCTGCCTCCCGGGTGGGTGCAAGACTCTCCGGCCAGATGGTAGTCGCGTCGCCGACTGCGTTGCAAGCGCTGTCCGACCAGAAAATTATGGTCCGTGATGCGAGTGGGACGATATCCTTTCTGGGTGGCGGACAATGGGCGGACCGTCTGCCTGAACTGATCCAGGCAAGGCTGATCAACACATTTGAAAACTCATCGAAGATTCGCGCCGTGGCATTGCCGTCCGGCGGCATCATTGCGGATTATCAACTGGTGAGCGACATCCGGTCGTTTTTCGTGATCACGCCTGAAAATGAAGCGGTTGTGGAACTGTCAGTGCGGCTGATCGATGCTAAAGCCGGGCATATCGTTCGTGGGCGCGTCTTCACGGCGCGGAGGCAAGTTTCTGGCGGGGCAGTCAACGCGGGAAACGCAGCTCGGGCTCTGGATGAAGCATTATCCTCCGTCCTTCTGGAAATAGTACGCTGGGTCGGGTGATTTCGCCTTGGTCTGAGAGAAATACTCAGGTATCGCAATCGCTTTTCTGCGCTGATGATAGAAAGGACGCTCCGGGCCGGAGAAATCGGTTTTGGAGCGTTATTTTTACAAAATTCGATACAAATGGCTCAAAATAAGGAAAGTTGTTGTTCCATAGGGCCGCTCTGTGTGATCCGAAATAAAAAGGTTTATTTCCTCGAAGTGCACTTCGCCTTAATGTAACGCATGGCAGGGCGATATTGCCCCGCTTTCGCTGATATGCGGGGGTGGATCATGACGACAGGGCAGGCAGGGTTTCAGTGGGATGACCCATTTTTTCTTGATGAACAACTCAAGGAAGATGAGCATCTGATCCGGCAAACGGCACGGGATTTTGCTGAAGATAAGCTCCTTCCTCGCATTATAAACGCCTATGCGCACGAAGAAACAGACCGGGCGATCTTCAATGAAATGGGAGAATATGGTCTGCTCGGAATAACATTGCCGGAGATTTATGGTGGATCAGATGCATCCTATGTCTCGTATGGCCTTGTCGCACGCGAGATCGAAAGGGTGGATTCCGGTTATCGCTCCATGATGAGCGTGCAATCCTCGTTGGTGATGTATCCGATCCATGCCTATGGAACGGAGGAGCAGCGCTTGAAATATCTGCCGAAACTGGCGAGTGGAGACTATGTCGGCTGCTTCGGATTGACCGAACCTGATGCCGGTTCCGACCCCGGCGCGATGATGACGCGGGCTGAAAAGATTACAGGTGGATATCGCCTGAACGGAGCCAAGACCTGGATATCCAATGCACCGATTGCCGATGTTTTTGTAGTTTGGGCGAAGTCGGCAGCGCATGACAATGCCATTCGTGGATTCATACTTGATAAGGGTATGAAGGGGCTCTCCGCCCCCAGGATCGGAGGGAAGTTGTCTTTACGCGCCTCGATTACCGGTGAGATTGTCATGGATGGCGTTGAGGTCGGGGAGAATGCAATCCTGCCAGATGTTTCGGGTCTCAAAGGCCCCTTTGGCTGCCTCAACCGGGCACGCTACGGTATTTCATGGGGTGCGATGGGTGCGGCGGAAGATTGCTGGCACCGGGCCAGAAACTATACGCTGGAACGCAGACAATTCGGGCGGCCACTGGCCCAGACGCAACTCGTACAGAAAAAACTCGCCGATATGCAGACAGAGATCGCACTCGGTCTGCAGGCCTCACTGAGGGTTGGCAGATTGTTCGATGAAGGGAAAGTCGCGCCGGAAATGATTTCGCTCGTTAAGCGCAATAATTGCGGCAAGGCTCTCGATATTGCTCGAATGGCCCGCGACATGCATGGGGGTAACGGTATCCAGGAAGAATACCATGTGATGCGCCACCTCCAGAACCTCGAGACGGTCAATACATATGAGGGCACGCATGATGTTCATGCTCTAATCCTCGGCAGGGCGCAGACCGGATTGCAGGCGTTTTTTTGATTTTACTTTTCTCTATAAGTAAAGTGGACATGCGCCAGCCAATGCAGAGGAAAGCGCAGATACTTAGAGCCTTTTCCGTTTAATCGGTATCGATTAAACGATAAGAAAATGCGTCTTAACAATAAGTTAGAGCGTTGCAGCGATTCATATTGAACGCAAAACGCTCTAATACCTGACGACCTCATCTTCCAAGTTGTACGCATGAGCTTTGCTGCGATTGCCTATCTTATTGTCCAACCAGGCATCTCCACCTTGTTTGACGGCGTCGTAAACGGCTTTACCCAGGGCGGTTCCGATATCGGTATGCAGACCGGCAAAACGTTCGGTTGGGACGCCTGATGGTGCCGCAACAACAATACAATCGGTTCCGGTGCCTGTGACGATACGCCCGTTCCTGTACAAATTGAGGTCAATGACAGCGGCGGTGCGGGCCTCGGCTGCGATCGAAAGTGCTTCGATCAGCGCTGCTGGTGCAAGAGGCTGGTCAATATGAGCGAGAAGATTGATTGTTCCAACCTTCTCATTGCTCGTTGAAGTTTCTCCGACGCGGCTTGCATTGGCGAGGCCAACAGTCGCCAGACAGGTAGCCTTGACTGAACCACGTACAGCTTTCGCGCAGCTGTATTTTTCCAGATCGCATGCAGTCATCAACTGAATTGCACTCTCATATCCTGCTGCCGCCATCCGGCGTTCCAGAAAATCGGCGGGGTCTATGCTGGCAGGCAGATCTGTGTCGCTCACCTGCAACCAGGCCACAGTGTCGGCCGTAAGGAAGCCCGGTCGTGTGAGCGACCAGCTCAACATGTTCTGTGGCGCAGTAAACCTGGTGATGAGAAACGGGCTTGAAAGAGAAATGGAGAAGGCGGCCATATTTTTTCCGGCTATTTATTGAAAAACGCGGCTCGATGGCCGCGTTTCTCTGAAATATTCCGTTTTCTAAAAACGTTGCAGTTTATTGCAAACGACCCGAAGCGTGGGCCAGCATGGTGTAGACCTTGCCGGTTTCAGAGGTGAGATAGGTATTGGTCAGAATGGAATCCCGATCGTCCTGGGCGACCTCGGCCAGCAGGCGTTCGAACTCGCCGATATAGCGGTCCACGGTCTGATGGAACTCGGGGTCGGTGCGGTACTTGCGGCGGATATCGTCAAAAGTCTGCTGACCCTGCAAGGTGTAAAGACGGCGGGTGAAGACATTACGCTCGCCGCGCTTGTAACGGCCCCACAACTCGACGGCAGCATCATGGTCGATCATGCGTGCGATATCGACCGAGATTGAATCCAGAGATTCGAGGCTGTTGCGGCGACTGCGGTCGCGGTTCTGGGTCGCTGCCGGGGGAGCTGCGGGTGTCGTCTCTTCCTCATCCCGAGAAGCACGGTTAAGTAGGTCCGACAACCATCCTTTGCCTGCAGAACCTTGTACCGGTACAGCGACTGGCTCGACCTGCGGCTTGCGCGGCGTATTCAGGGAGGCCGCAACCTGCGCAACAGACTTGATCTGTGCGGGGGCCGTCTGGTTGGTGCCGAAATGTGCCTCAGCAGCGGGTTGGGCCGGTTGCACAGGTGGCTGTTGTACGGAACCACCTGTCGTTCCCGTCGCAGTGCGCAACAGGCGCTTGGGAGCGACCGCATCGACGCCGCGATTGGAGCGGGCCACCAGAGAAGACAACTCGTTCAGCGCCTTGATCTGGTCCGCGACGACACGGCGCATATTGGCGGCGGTTTCCTGAGTTTCCTGCGGAAGCTCGACCGCACCCCGACGCAGTTCCTCTCGGGTTTCCTCAAGTTCCTTCTGGATCTGGCCGGTCATGGAACGCAGCTCGCTCATGCTGGCGCGGAATTTGTCAGCGGCACTGGCAAGCGTCAGGTTCATGTCGCTGGCTGCGGCTTCGTATGCTTCCATCAGGCTTTCGGATACATGCTGGCTGTGCTCGTCCGAAGAGGAGCGCAGACGTCTGAACTGCTCTTCGATCATGGCAATGTTGTTTTTCGCCGCCTCATTGAGGATTGCTCCAATCTGGCGGGCCTGAGCTTCGACATTGCCGAGGGATGCGCCGAGGCGATTTCCGAATTGTTCAGTGATCTGCTCGATGTCGGTCGAGCGTTCACCAATGCGTTCCACCAAAGCATGCAATTGCTGCTGGCGTTGTCCGAGCGCTGTCGCGAGGCGGCTTTCGACCTCTCCGAGGGCTGCCGCCGTGGTGGCCAGGGCCTGAACATTCTGTTGGGTCGACCGGGCAAGCGAGAGGCTACGCTCTTCCAGATTCTCGGTTAGCTCTTCCGCATGATGAATAGCGGTTGCGGAGACATCATGCAGCGAGTGGATATGCTGCGCCAGTTGAGCGGATGCCTGCTCGGTTCTGTGCGAGACTGCCCCGAGCACTGTTTCTATTTCATGGATGCGGCCACCAAGCACCTCTTCGATGGAGCCGAGATTGCCGCCTGCATCCGAAGAAATCTGTCGAAGCTGGCCGTTGGCCTGTGCAAGACGTTCCAGGATCGAAGAAATCTCGCCGCGGATCATGTCGTTGGTGGATACGAGCGAAGAGATTGCCTGTTGCGTGCTTTCGCCAAGCGCTTCACCGAGGGAGGCGCCGGCGGCGGATACGGCCTGACTTAATTGCGTGCTCTTGGAGTCGAGAAGTTCCTCGACGCTGTTGAGACGGTCGCCAAGAATACCGACGATCTCCGAACTGCGGCTTTCAAAAGCGTCATCAACTTCGGCGAAGCGATTGTTCAGCTTGCTGAGGACGGTTTCACCACTTTGCTCGAATACATCGCTCAACTCGGCGATACGATTGCCGAGGCTGGTCATCAGCGACGTGCTGTTGTTATCGAACAACTTGTCCATTTCGGAGATACGTACACTCAGGTTGTTCATCAACTGCGCGCCGCCGTTATCGACGAGGAGGCTCATTTCGCCGAGGCGTTGCCCCATTGTCTCAACGAGAGTCGAGCCTCTGCTGTCGAACAGATCGCTGAGTTCGGCAATGCGGCTTCCCAGCATGCCCGATGCGGCACGACCCTTGTCCTCAAGGGCTTGTGTGACGGATTCCAGACGGTTGACGACGCGGTTCTCGAATTCGTTGACCCTGTTATCAAGGGTATTCGCGATGTCGGATGTCCGTTCACCCAGCGCTGCATTGAGTTCTTCTGCTGCCGAAGACAGTGTCTGGGCGAGCGTCGAGCTGCGTGCAACGACTGAGCGGCCGAGCTCTTCGGCGCTATTTTCAAGGGTGATGGCGACATTTTTGCCGCTCTCGGCCATAACCCTCGCCATCTCGCTTGTTCTGGAGATCAGGGCATCACTGATGGCGTCGGCACGAGCACTGAGCGTGTCATCGACGCGCGTTATCAGGGAATCGAAGCTGGCGGTGATTTCTCCGCTGCGACGATAGGCGCCTTCCTCCAGCTTTTCGAGCTGGCTGTCGATGACATGGCCAGCCTCTCGGGTCCGCTCTGCGAGGGAGTCGATCAGAACGCTTCCCTGCACGCTGAGCACCCGGTCCATGTCGTCAAGCCGGCTGGATATGATCGTGGTAAGGTTCTCCGTTCTGGACGAGATGCTTCCGATAGCTTCATTGGCGCGCGTGACCAGCGTGGCACCCTGCGCGGACAGAAGATGATCCATCTCTTCCATGCGCCCCGAAATGACGGTGGTGAGGGCGTCCGTTTTCGCGGATATGTTCTGAACGGCCTCGTTGGCCCGCTCCACAAGGGAGAGCCCCTGCGCGGATAGCAATCTGTCCATGTCTCCGAGCTGGCCGGAGATGACCGTGGTGATCGTGTCGGCCTTCGAGGAGATTTTCTCTACGGCCTCGTTGGTCCGCTCTGCCAGCGCAATGCCCTGGGCGGAAAGGAGGCGATCCATATCCGCTAGCTGCCCGGAGATAACAGTGGCGAGAGTATCCGTCTTCGAGGAGATCAGCTCCACTGCCTCGCCGGTTCGGGTGCTGAGGGAGGCACCCTGGGTCGACAACAGGCGATCCATGTCTTCGAGCTGGCCGGAGATAACCGTGGTGATCGTATCGGTTTTTGACGAGATTCTCTCGACTGCCTCGTTGGTGCGTTCCACGAGGGAAGCGCTTTGCTTCGATAGCAACCGGTCCATATCTTCCAGGCGTTCCGAAATTGCGCCGGACAGCGATGCGGTTTCGGACGAGATGCGACCGACAACCTCATTCGTCTGCGAAACGAAGGAATCAGCCAGGGCTCGTCCCTTGACGCTGACCAACTGGTCCATTTCTTCCAGACGTCCCGAGATTGTGCTTGTCAGCGAGCTGACCTCGCTCGACATGTGATTGACGGCCTCGACACCCTGAGTGATGACAGTGTCGAAATCCTGAAGCCGGTTGGAGAGCGTGTCATTGACCTCCAGGCCACGCTGTTCGACCGTTGCGGCGAGGGATTCAGCAGTGGTCTTGAGAGCGTCATTGATACGGGCGCCCTGTTTCGCCATGGCGATGACGACACCCTTGCCGGTCTCCGCGAGGCGGTCCTGTGCGTCGGAGGTGTGTTGATCCAGCGTCGCTGCAAAATCGCGGCCGTTAGTGTCGAATGTGGTCTTGAGGTTTTCAATCTGCGACCCGACCAGCGACGAGACACGTTCTCCAAGGCCAAGCAGGTTGGCTTCGAGATTCTGCCCCTGAAGGTTGACGCTATCATTGACCCGCTGGCTGGCGCTGTCGAGACGCTCGGCAAGCTTGTCGACGCGGGAACCGATGGTTTCGTCGGCCAGATGAACAGTGCTCTCCAGGCGCTCATAAATCTGGTTGCCGCGGAGGGATATCTCTTCCGCAACCTGTGAGCCGACGATGGAAATTCGTTCGCGGACATCTCCACCACGACCGATAATATCCCCGACAATTTCGTTTCCTGTCGCCAGGAGCTGCTCGCGCAAGCGGGTGGAATGATCTGCAATTTCGCTGCCGATGCTGGTGCTGACACCAGCGACGATCTGGTGCAGCTGACCGATGTTGCCGGTCAGGTTATCGGCAACGATACTGCCGGTTTCCGCAAGCTTGTCGGCGACTTCCTGTCCGCGCCTGACAAAATTGTCTTCCAGAGAATTGGCGGTGACTTCGAGAACGTCCTTGACGGTAATGCCCTGCGAGGCGATGGCTTCGCTGACTTCGCGTCCTGTCTCGGCCAGGCGATCAGTGACTTCGCGGCCACGGGTGACGAAGCTCTCTTCCAATGTTCCAGCGGTGGTTTCCAGCGCGCTTTTGACGGTGGCACCCTGCGAATTGAGGGTTTCAACCACTTCCTTGCCGGTCTGTGCCAGGGTGCGTGTGACCGAGGATGCGCCTTCCTGCAAGTGGCGTGTCAGGATATCGCCCGTACGTTCGAAAACAGCGGTGATGTCGCTGACCTTGGCTTCCAGGGAGCCGGTGATGGCGGCGCCTGCCTGGGCAAGGCCTTCGCCGATGGCTTCACCGCGCTGGTCAAGTAAAGTGGTGACCCGCTCTCCGGCATTATTCATGACCTCGGCGACGCGCTTGGCAATGTCATCAAGATCATTGACCATGCTTTGATGTGAGCCGGACATCGCAGTGCGGACGCGCTCGGCATTGGTGACTATGGCTTCGCGCTGGATGGCCAGTTCATCGATCAGGGAGTGAATTCGGACTTCGTTGTCGAAATAAGCGCGTTCAAGCGTGGAGATTTCTCCACGCACGAGGGTTTCCAGCTCGCCGGCACGGGCAACGGCACGCTCGACGCCATCGCCAATTGCCGCGACCTCGCGGCGGATGGTCTGTGAAACGGTCAATACGGCGTCAGTTGTCAGGGATTCCGGCTGTGCAAGGCGAAGGGCGACCTCGCCGATGGCGCGTGAAGCAAGTCTGATCTCCTGGGCTCTGACGGACATCATGGCGGTAAAGAAGAAGGCCAAGACCGGCAGCAGCATCGCGCAGCCGCCAACGAATGCCTCGGCTGGAGAAAGGGCGACGCTCAGAATTGCGTAAGAGTTGAAGCCTTGTGACCAGGCGAAAGCAGAAAAGCCGCTGAGCCAGATCAGTGATGCAACTGCGGCCCAGCCATAGGCCGCACGCGAGGGGCGGCGCTGCAGTGCCTGCATGAGGACGCTGGCATTCCGACGGTCGTCATTGGCAACAGCCGAGCGGTCGGGGGCGACAACCGTTGGCTGCTCTGATTGCTGGATGGCAGGTTCCGGGAGGGTTTCCGTATGAGCGGTCTTTTCCGGTGCTTGCCGGTTGGTCTCGTTTTCGAGAGGGTGTTCGCTCACATCGGGCATGCGTGGCGTATCCGCCGCTGCCTTATCTTCCGGTGCATTCACCTCGGCGGTGACCATGTCCAGATCTATTGCCAAAGCACTTTCCACGGCGGAAAATGCCGCCTGTGCCGGATCGCTGAGCTTACTTTGCTTGACCGCCATAAAATCGCCCTCGGTGACGCAACTTCTTAACTAGAATGATAGAAAACCGGGATTTCCCCGGCATTCGGAAAACTCCAACAGCGCCATGCAAGCTGCCGAGCCTTCACAGACTCCTGATACCATTCACCAACCGGAAGTTTAGCGCGCCGCGAGGCACCGGGAAACCCAAAGAAGACCAAGATTTCAAGGTTTCGTTAATATCTTGTTTACCATTGCAAATTCAACGAGATAGCTATCTGGATAAGTTTGCTTTTATCCGTTTCGTTGAAAGATACGTTTGCCGGATTGTGCGCTGCGACTCTCGTCTTGACGTTTTGCCTGTCATATCTGATTTCTGGACGGCATATTTTTCAAGCATGATCGATCCGGGTTCAGGTGAAGGAAAGAGAGAATGGCGAAGATCACATTTGTCGACCACGGCGGAACCGCAAGGACGGTGGAAGCTGAGAGCGGCAGCACGGTGATGGAGGCCGCCATTCACAATGGTGTTCCGGGGATCGATGCCGAATGCGGTGGCGCGTGCGCCTGTGCGACATGTCATGTTTATGTCGATCCGGAATGGATGGAGGAGGTTGGCTTGCCCGAGCCCATGGAAGAGGACATGCTCGATTTCGCTTCCGATATCCGGCCGAATTCCCGCCTTTCCTGCCAGATACGTATTCGACCGGAATTGGATGGGCTGGTTGTACGCACACCGGCAAGGCAAGGATGAAAAACTGGCGGCTCCTCTGTGGGGCTGGGAAGAAACGTTTTGTTTCTCATGAGTGTTGTTATACATCCGGTTGTAATCAGGCTGCGGTTTTATTGAAAAATAGGTAGCCTGAAAGGCTGAAAATGCTAAACTAAACTTGGCAGCCGTGGACGCTGGCCGGAAGTGAAGCAGGAGTAGGCTTATGTTCAAATCCATTCTTATCCCAGTCGATCTGGCGGAGACCGAGGCGTCCAAACTTGCATTGGAGCGCGCAGTGACGCTTACGAAGGAATCGGGCGGCAAGCTGAGGCTTGTTTATGTCCGCTCGGTGATGCCGGTGACCTATATGGAGTTCGTGCCGCAATCATTCGATGCTGAACAGCAGGCCGAATGCGAAGAGAAAATTGCCGAGATCGCAGCGAAGATTCCGTTGCCGCCGGGTAAGGTCTCAGCAGTCGTGCGCATGGGGTCGGTCTATAACGAAGTCCTTGACGAAGCTGAAAAAGCGGAGGCTGATCTGATCGTGATCGGGTCCCATCGTCCCAGCATGGCTACCTATTTGCTGGGTTCGAATGCATCGGCAATCGTGCGTCATGCCCGTGCCTCGGTGCTCGTGATCCGTTAATCTTCCCCGGCAGTTTCGATTTTGATATGCGGCGGGCCTGTTCCGCCGCTTTTTTATTAGAGCGTTTTGCGTTCAATATGAATCGCTGCAACGCTCTAACTTATTGTTAAGACGCATTTTCTTATCGTTTAGTCGATACCGATTAAACGGAAAAAGCTCTAGTCGCCGCATGGGTAGGCTTTCACGAGCGCCTGCCAAAAGCTCTCCACGACCCTGGTCTGGCGTCTGGCCGGGCGGAACAGTCGGATTTCGACAGGAACGGAGAAACTTTCATCTCCGGCATGCACAAGTCGACCCGCTGCGATGTCGTCTTCGGCAAGGGTGCGTGGAAGCCAGGCGATGCCATGGCCCTCGCGGGCCATCGTCAGCAACGTCGCGGCCAGATGTGATGTGAAAACCTTGTCGAGACAGAGCGAGAGTTGCTTTGCCCCCAGTTTGTCGTCAGGATGCGACCAAGCCCGGATTGTGGACTGTAGGACAGATAGCGCACCGGAGCTTCAGACAAGCCCGGCAGGGTCCACTGGGGAGCCCCGTTGCTGTCGGGTGAGCAAAGAGGAATGAGCACATCCTCGCCAATCACCAGATTGTTGAATTGTCCCGGCTCGAAACGTGTCACGACATCCCGATAGTGATGACACAGCAGGAAATGTGCCTCGCCCCGCAGCATCATGTGCTCGCAGGCCTCCATGCTGTCGGAGATCAGATTGAGTGTGCCAAGTGTTTCCAAAGACGCCTGTCTGCGGATGAAACTTGGAAAAAATGTGAAGGAAAGAGCGTGCGTCGCAACGAATGACAGCGTTGCAACCTCCCGTCCGGCGATCTCCCGGATTTCCCGCCGCAGTTGATGGAGATTGCGGGTCATGTCCTCTGCGTGGGACAGAAGGAATTCGCCCGCGGCATTGAGAGAAACACCTTGCGGTGAGCGCACGAAAAGCGGTGCCCCGATCCAGTTCTCCAGAGAACGGATACGGCGGCTGAACGCAGGTTGCGTGACATGCCGCAGTTCCGCCGCCCGGGAGAAGTTCCGGTGTTCGGCGAGTGCCAGAAAATCCTCTAACCAGTTCAGTTCCATTGACGATACGGAATGTGCATAGCGAAGCTCATTTTCGGCATTGGTCAGCGTGTGTTGTCAAGCCCTATACATTTACACGGCTTAAAAGAAGAAAAAACGGAGCGAGGCGACCGGCTTTGTAAAACCAGAGGAGGGGTGCTATGAGAGCATGGCTCGGAAAGCTATACGTACAAGTTATCCTTGCGGTTATTATAGGCGCGTTCAGCGGATATTTTCTTCCAGATTTCTCTGCGCAACTGAAGCCGTTTGCCGACGGTTTCATCAAGTTGATCAAGATGTTACTCGCGCCGATCATCTTCGGCACCGTTGTTCTGGGCATCGCCAAGATGAGTGGCATCAAGGAACTGGGGCGGATCGGCGTCCGTGCGCTCATTTACTTTGAAATTGTCTCCACTCTGGCACTCGTGATCGGGCTTGTCGTGGTGAACATTGTCCAGCCTGGCGCGGGAATGAATATCGATGCAGGCACGATCGATGCCAGTTCATTAGCTGGCTACACCAAAGTGGCCAAGGCTCAGGGCGGTGTCATCGATTTCTTCCTTGATATCATTCCTACGACCATGATCGACGCGTTCGCAAAGGGTGCGATGCTTCAGGTTATCCTCATATCGGTTCTGGTCGGTGTCGGGCTGGTGCAACTCGGAAGCAAGGGAAGGTTGCTCGTCGATGTCATTGATCAGATAACGCAGACCATGTTCAAAATCGTCGCGATGGTTATGCGTCTTGCGCCTCTCGGCGCAGGTGCCGGGGTGGCTTTCACCATTGGCCGTTATGGATTGGGCACCCTGTGGTCACTCGGCTACCTGATGCTGTCGGTTTATATCACGTCGATCCTCTTCGTCGGCGTCGTTCTCGGAGGCATAGCCCGTTGGACCGGCTTCCCGCTGATGCATTTCTTCAGGTATTTCAAAGATGAAATCCTGATCACGTTCGCGACCTGCTCGACCGAGGCCGTCCTGCCGCGGATGATGGAAAAGCTCGAAAGGCTGGGCTGAAAAAAAACGGTCGTCGGGCTGGTCTTGCCGACCGGCTACACCTTCAACGCCGATGGTACATGCATTTATCTGACGATGGCGGCTATCTTCGTTGCCCAGGCGACCAATACCGATCTGTCTTTCGGCCAGCAGCTTCTCGTGCTCGGTGTCCTGCTCCTGACCTCGAAAGGGTCGGCGGGTGTGGCGGGCGCTGGTTTCGTCACGCTTGCCGCAACATTATCCACTATCGACACCATTCCCCTCGCAGGGCTCGTTCTGTTGCTGGGCGTCGATCGGTTCATCAACGAGGCGCGGGCCGTGACCAACCTGATCGGTAACGGCATTGCCACGATAGCTATCGCCAAATGGGAAAATGCTCTCGATTTCACAAAGGTACAGGCAATCAAGGAAGGTAGATACGGTGATGCGCTGGATCTCGAAGATGAGGCCATACCCGGTGCAATTGCACAGCAATCCTGAACAATGATCCGGAGTTTCCCCGCCGGAAGCCCCAACACAGAATAATTCGCAGATAAACCGGAGAAAACCATGCGTATCATCGATGTTCGTGAAATCACGCAACCGATCGCTTCGCCCATTCGCAACGCCTATATCGACTTCACCAAGATGACCACAAGCCTTGTGGCAGTGGTCACGAATGTGGTTCGGGACGGGAAGCGCGTTGTTGGCTACGGGTTCAACTCGAATGGACGCTACGGGCAGGGTGGTCTGATCCGTGAGCGCTTCCGCAATCGTATTCTCGAGGCAAAGCCGCAGAGCCTGCTTGATGATACGGGTGACAACCTCTGTCCGTCGCGTATCTGGGCTGCAATGATGACTAACGAAAAGCCCGGTGGACATGGCGAGCGGTCTGTCGCCGTCGGTACCATCGATATGGCGGTCTGGGATGCCGTGGCCAAGATTGCGGGCAAGCCGCTGTTCCGGCTTCTCGCCGAGAAAAAGGGTGTTGAGGCCAATCCACGCGTTTTCGTTTACGCGGCAGGCGGTTATTACTATCCGGGCAAGGATGACAGCCAGTTGAAAGCTGAGATGCGCAGCTACATTGATCGCGGCTATAACGTGGTCAAGATGAAGATAGGCGGCGCTCCCATTGAGGATGACCGCCGCCGGGTGGAAGCGGTGCTATCCGAAATCGGCTCTGACGCCCGGCTTGCGGTTGATGCAAACGGTCGTTTCGATCTTGAGACCGGCATCGCTTATGCCAAGATGCTGCGTGACTACCCGCTGTTCTGGTACGAGGAGGTAGGAGATCCGCTTGATTACGCATTGCAGGCGGCGCTTTCCGAATTCTATCCGGGTCCGATGGCAACGGGCGAGAATCTGTTCTCGCATCAGGATACCCGTAACCTTCTGCGCTATGGTGGCATGAGGCCGGATCGGGATTGGCTGCAATTCGATTGCGCGCTTTCCTATGGGTTGGTCGAGTATCTGCGGACGCTTGATGTTCTTGAGCAGTTCGGATGGTCGCCTTCGCGTTGCATTCCCCATGGCGGCCACCAGATGTCTCTCAACATCGCAGCGGGCCTCGGACTTGGCGGCAACGAAAGCTATCCGGATCTCTTCCAGCCTTACGGCGGCTTCCCGGATGGGGTTCGCGTCGAGGCTGGACATATCATGATGCCGGAGCTTCCCGGTATTGGTTTCGAGGGCAAATCCGATCTGAGCAAGGTGATGCGCGAACTTGCCGAATAAGTTGGAGCGTTGCAGCGATTCATATTGAACGCAAAACGCCTAAGGGAAATCCCGAGCCCGGCCGCTGTTTCTGAGCGGTCGGGCTTTTTCGTGTCGAAAGGCACAAAGCGCTTAAATCATCGAATTTTTGCCCGTGAAGCATTGAATGTCCGCAACCGATACGTGCATAATGGGCACGCCTCAAGGATTCTCCGGTTTTTCCTCCTGTTGATAAGGTTCTTATGCGGTTTACCCCCAGCGACGTGTTCTTGCTTGTCGTTCTTCTCCTGCCCTTTGCGGGAGGCCTGGTGGCTGCTGCTCTGCCCACCCATGCCAGAAAAGCGGGTGCTCTTCTGGCAGGAGTAATCGCATTTCTGGGTCTGGCGATCACCGTCGCCTTCTATCCGGCCATCGCAGCGAGAAAAGTAATCCGTTATAACCTTGACTGGATACCGGAGCTGGGCCTGAACTTCACCCTGCGAATGGACGGATTCGCATGGATGTTCGCGGTGATGATCACTGGCATTGGTCTTCTGGTGGTCGTTTATTCCCGCTATTACATGTCTCCGGATGATCCGGTTGCGCGCTTTTTCTCGTTTTTCCTGGCCTTCATGGGGGCTATGCTTGGAATTGTTCTTTCGGGCAATCTGATCCAGCTCGCGTTGTTCTGGGAATTGACCAGTCTTTTCTCCTTCCTGCTGATTGCCTATTGGAACCACAACGCCAAAGCCCGTGACGGGGCAAGGATGGCGTTGACGGTTACCGGTTTGGGCGGGCTATGTTTATTTGCCGGCTTTATTATTATTGGGCATATCGTTGGAAGTTATGATCTTGATCGGGTGCTGTCGTCGGGTAACCTTATCCGGTCGCATCCGCTTTATATGCCTGCCCTGGTGCTAGTTCTTCTGGGCGCACTGACCAAAAGCGCCCAGTTTCCTTTTCACTTCTGGCTGCCTTTCGCCATGACGGCGCCAACCCCGGTTTCGGCCTATCTGCATTCCGCCACCATGGTGAAGGCCGGCGTATTTCTGCTGGTGCGTTTCTGGCCGATCATGGCGGGAACCGATGCATGGTTCTATATTGTCGGTTCTGCTGGTATGTCCACGTTGTTGATTGGAGCATATACCGCTATTTTTCAGCGCGATCTTAAAGGGTTACTCGCTTACTCCACTATCAGCCATCTTGGCCTTATCACTCTTCTCCTCAGTCTCGGCAGCCCGCTGGCAACGGTGGCGGCGATCTTTCACATCGTCAATCACGCGACCTTCAAGGCGTCTCTTTTCATGGCGGCGGGGATTATCGATCATGAGACCGGCACCCGCGATATGCACAAATTGAGCGGGCTGTATCGCTACATGCCAATCACCGCGACGCTGGCGATGGTGGCAAGTGCGGCGATGGCCGGGGTGCCTCTGCTCAACGGCTTCCTCTCCAAGGAGATGTTCTTTGCCGAGGCCATCCTGACGCATCGTGAATCCGTTTTCGACCGCATGACCCCCTATGTTGCGGTGCTGGCCAGCGCGTTCAGCGTTACTTATTCGTTGCGATTCATTTTCGGTACGTTTTTTGGGCCGAAGCCCGAGAAACTGTCCCGCGTGCCGCACGAGCCGCCGCGCTGGATGAGATTTCCCATCGAATTCCTGGTTTTCCTCTGTCTGGTTGTCGGCATCGCTCCCGGCCTGACGGTGCGGCCGCTGCTCAATACGGCAGTGCGGTCTGTCCTGGGGGCAGAGACACCGGTTTACAGTCTGGCGGTCTGGCATGGGCTCAATTTTCCGCTGCTGATGAGTGTCATCGCGCTGGCTGGTGGATGCGTACTATATCTGCTGTTGCGGCGTTATCTCGCCAGGGGGGTCGAAGGCGCTCCCGTTATTCGCAACTTCAAGGGGCAGCGCATTTTTGAGCGGGTGCTTGTGACCCTGTCATGGAAATGGGCCCGATCTGCCAATAGCTGGCTCGGCACGCGCCGCCTTCAGCCACAATTGCGATTGATAGTCTGCATGGTTTTTGTGGCTGCTTTCTGGACCGTTTGGAATGGAGGGTTGAATTTCGGACTTTACCCCAATGATCTGGACCCCGTTCTGGCGCTCGTTTGGCTGATAGGAGGAGGTTGCGCCATCGGTGCGGCCTATTATGCAAAAATTCACCGCATGGCGGCACTTATGCTGATGGGCGGCGCGGGAATAGCAACCTGTGTCACATTCGCCTGGTTTTCAGCGCCGGATCTGGCTTTCACGCAGTTGCTCGTCGAGATTGTAACCACAGTCCTTATTCTGCTTGGATTGCGCTGGCTTCCGAAACGTGCGGCTCGAACCAGATCGGAAGGAGAGGGAAATATTGCCTGGACCAAGCGTTTTCGTGACCTGGCAATCGCAGTTACCGCGGGCGGGGGTCTTTCGATTCTTGCCTACTCTGTTATGACGCGAACTGCGCCGGAAAGCATTTCAGCATTCTTCCTTGAGCGTGCCTACACGGAAGGCGGCGGCAGGAACGTCGTTAACGTCATTCTCGTTGATTTTCGAGGCTTTGACACATTGGGTGAAATCACTGTTCTAGGAATTGTCGCTCTCACCGTCTACGCACTGCTACGCCGTTTCCGCCCCGCGCCTGAAAGCCTTGATATTCCCCTGCAACAGCAAATTCAAAACGCTTACGATGATGAGCAGCCGGAACGCCGCAGAGGCGACACCGTTATCGATTATCTCCTGATCCCCTCAGTCATCATGCAGGTGATGTTTCCTGTCATCGGCATTCTTGCGGTGTTTCTGTTCCTGCGCGGGCACGATCTTCCTGGCGGTGGTTTTGCGGCGGGGTTGACGATGGCGATCGCGTTCATTCTACAATACATGGCCGGTGGCACGCGCTGGGTGGAAGCACGACTGAGGATATTGCCGGTGCGCTGGATCAGCCTGGGGCTATTATCGGCGATGCTGACGGGCGTTGGAGCGTTTCTGTTCGGATATCCGTTCCTTACCACCTATTTCTCTTACTTTGACGTGCCGGTGATCGGCAAGGTGCCGGTTGCCAGCGCTCTCCTGTTCGATCTCGGTGTGTTCCTGCTAGTGGTGGGGGCGACAGTGCTGGTATTGATTGCGCTGGCCCATCAGTCGCTTCGCGCTTCGCGCGGCAAGCGCGCCGGAAAGGGGCAGTGATGGAGCCTGTCATTGCCATCGCCATAGGTGTTCTTTCCTCCTCGGGCATCTGGCTGCTGCTGCGGCCACGGACCTTTGAGGTCATTATCGGGCTGTCGCTCATCGCTTATGCTGTGAACCTGTTCATCTTTGCTATGGGGCGTCTGAAAATGGGGGCAGAGCCGATACTTGAATCGGACGCTGTTGCTAATCCTGCGCTGTTTGCCGACCCGCTGCCACAGGGGCTGGTTCTGACCGCGATCGTGATCGGCTTTGCCATGACGGCGCTTTTCCTGGTGGTTATGCTTGCAACCCGTGGTTTTACCGGAACCGACCATGTCGATGGCAGGGAGGAGGAATGATTATCGACCATCTGATCGCTGCTCCTATCCTCATCCCGCTATTCGCCGGAGCGATCATGCTGATCGTGGATGGCAAGCGCAGATACTTCCAGGCGACGATTGGCGCCATATCGGCTGCCGCCCTGGTGGTCGTAGCCGTCATGCTGGTGGTGAAAGCCAATGTGCCTGCCGGGCATGAAAGCTCGGTAGGCGTTTATCTGCTGGGAGACTGGCCCGCTCGTTTCGGTATTGTGCTGGTGCTCGACAGGCTCTCGGCCATGATGGTGCTGCTTACCGCCATCCTCGGGTTTGCGGTTCTCATTTTCTCGCTTGCACGTTGCCATGGGGTTGGAGCCCACTTTCACCCGTTGTTCCAGTTCCAGCTCGTCGGTTTGAACGGCGCATTTTTAACCGGCGATCTGTTTAACCTTTTCGTCTTCTTCGAAGTGCTTCTTGCGGCTTCCTACGGACTGCTGCTGCATGGGTCAGGCTCTGCGCGGGTCAGGGCCGGTTTGCATTACATCGCAATCAATCTGGCAGCTTCATCGCTTTTCCTTATTGGTGTCAGCCTGATCTACAGTGTCACCGGCAGCCTCAACATGGCGGATGTCGCAGGCAAGATTCCGCTTTTAGCAGTGCAGGACCGGGTGTTGCTGGAAGCCGGAGCGGCTGTTCTCGGCATGGCGTTTCTGGTCAAGGCGGGGATGTGGCCACTCGGTCTCTGGGTTCAGAAAACCTATGCCGCTGCAACCCCGCCGGTTGCGGCGATGTTCTCGATCATGACAAAGGTCGGGGTATATGCAGTGCTCAGGCTGTGGCTCCTGATGTTCGGAGAACAGGCGGGAGAGTTGGCGGGCTTCGGAAACGAATGGCTGTTTTTCGGAGGCATGGCGACTATCCTGTTCGGCGTGACAGGTGTTCTGGCATCGCAGGATCTCGCCCGCCTTGCAGGCGCGTGCGTATTGGTGTCATCCGGTATTCTCCTGACCTCCATCGGTATCGGGCAGGCCGGTGTTACGGGAGGGGCGCTGTTCTATCTCGTCAGTTCGACCTTGAGTATTGGAGCATTCTTCCTGCTCATCGAGCTGGTTGAACGTGGCCGTGAAGCCGGAGCCGACGTTCTGGCTGTGACGATGGAGGCCTTCGGAGGTACGGAGGATGAAATATTGGACGAGACCGAGGATGTTGGTTTCGCCATTCCTGCAACCCTGGCCATTCTGGGCTCCAGTTTTGTAGCCTGCGCGCTGTTGATTGCGGGGCTGCCGCCTTTGTCAGGGTTTGTAGCCAAATTCGCTCTGCTGACCTCGCTCATGAATCCTTCCGGGCTCGGCGGAGGCGGGACAATGGACGTGGCTGGCTGGCTTTTCTTCTTCCTCGTGATCTTCTCGGGGTTGGCAGCTCTCGTCGCGATGACCCGTGCCGGAATACGATCATTCTGGCTATCGCTGGATCGTGAGGTTCCGCGCATCGGTGTGATAGAAATGGCGCCTGTAGCTGCGCTGCTGTTCTTCTGCATTGTATTGACGGTGCAGGCAGGCCCGGCAATGCGCTATATGCAGGCCGCAGCCAGATCATTGCATATGCCGCAAGACTACATCACGGGCGTGTTGTCTGCATCGCATGTCAAGGGACAACGGGGAGGTGGCGCGCCGTGAAACGTCTGTTTCCTTCCCCCCTGCTATCTGTTCTTCTGGCGATCTTCTGGCTGTTTCTCAATCAGTCGGCATCACCGGGACAGATCATTATTGGTATTTTTTTGGGAATTGGTGGGGCCTTGGCGTTATCCACCCTTCGTCCGCCGACCCTCAGAGTCCGTAACGCCAAGGCGATCATAACGCTTGCAGCGATGGTGCTGCGCGACATTGTACGGTCGAATATCGCCGTGGCTAAACTGATCGTTCAGCCGGAAAAACCTGGATGCATTTCGGGGTTCATGACGATAAACCTCGATATGCGCAGCCAATACGGGCTTGCGACGCTGGCCTGTATCGTGACCTCGACGCCAGGGACATTATGGGTAAGTTTCGATGCCGCAACAGGCACTTTGCTGATCCACGTGCTCGATCTGGTTGATGAAGAGACGTGGGTGAAAACCATCAAGCATGGCTATGAACGGCTTCTGATGGAGATATTCGAATGAGCGAGGCAATCCTGATCTGGTCGCTTCTTGTGGCGCAGCTTTTTCTGGCAATTGCGATGCTCCTGGCCGCTTTTCGCATGTTCCATGGTCCGCGCGAGCAGGATAGAGTGCTGGGGCTCGACAACCTCTATCTCAACGCGACGATGCTGTTGCTCACCCTTGGTATCCGTGACGGCAGCACCCATTATTTCGAAGCGGCGCTCGTCATAGCGATGCTTGGCTTCGTTGCGACAGTCGCTCTCGCCAAAATCCTGATGCGTGGCGAGGTGATCGAATGACAGGGGAAGCCGATATGCCTGTCTGGGCGGCATTGCTGACTTCGGCGTTCATTCTCGCCGGTGCTTCGCTTGCATTGATCGGATCGATAGGTCTCTGGCGCCTGAAAAGTTTCTATGCCCGCGTCCATGCTCCGACGCTTGGCTCGACACTGGGAGTAGGGTGCATCCTTATCGCTTCCATCATCTACTTTTCAGTGCTGAAGACGCGGCCCGCCGTTCATGAGATATTGATTGCATTGTTTGTGACGGTGACCACTCCGGTCACCCTGCTGCTGCTTGTGCGCGCTGCTTTGCATCGTGATCGTGCCCGGGGAAGCTCCGAGGTGCCGGGAGCGATAACCTTCGTCAATGGAACAATCAGGTTGATAGACGAGAAAGAAGTGGCGACCGGTAAATCCGGCCAGGAGGAGAAATAAACCATTGTGCGCCAGCATCGTTGGCGATGCTGGCGCATGGGCAGATATCACTTCTCAGCTTCGGGATTTTTCCAGTTAATTCCTGAATCGGATAAAATATAATAGGAATTGATCGTGGTTACGAACCCGCTGATATCGGCGGCGCATCCCTGCACCGGTGTCCACGAAGAGCAGTGTTTCAGCGCATAGTTGAGGTCGACGTTGTCGAGACTATCTCCCGCAAGGACAATGCCATGTGTGGGACTGCTGCTGTCTGTGGAGCAGGTTACGAAGTCCGATGTAGCTCCGGAAATCATACAGTTTCTGAGAGTAATCTGGCGGCCATCAAGTTGTTGGCCGCTTGCAAGCAGGTCGCGTGCAGGTAATTCAACGGCAGCCGCCGTGCCGATCGAGAAAAAAAGCAAAGCGGCGGAAAGAATGGAAGTACGCATTTTCATTTTTTCCTCCTTTGAATATTCTTGTTCTCAAGGAAGAAACTTAAGGCACTTATTGCCGACGAAAATGCACAAAAGGAACTATGTCCTAGCTGCAACGTGCGAAACCTTACTATCTCTCCAAAACCACCAAAAGAGGCAGGCGCGATCCGCGCCGGCCCGATGATGGTAGATATCTGTACTTTGCAAGTTTAACCTTGGCCTTGGAAACAATCTTGTTCTAGGCCGCTCCCGCCGAGGTCTGCATAGAAGCTGCTGGTTCGTCGGGGCTTTCATCCGGCTCGCTTGAAGCAGGAGGTGGCAATGCTGAAGTAGCCTCCTTCTTTGCCTCAGTGTTCTTCCGACGGGCCTTGAATTCGGTACGCTTGGAAAGATTTTTGTCCTTTTTCGGATTGAGGATATCGCGGAATTCGTCTCGGCGCTCGTGGATGGAGGCGAGCACTATCCCCATGGGCACACCTATATCCACCAGTACAGCCTCGCTTAATTGCAGGGATGCCTCAATGCTTTCCGGAACAGCGTCGGTAACTCCCATTTCGTAAAGATGCGTTGCATGTTTGGCATCTCGTGCTCTCGCGACGATGGTCAGGTCTGGTCTCCAGCCGCGCGCCGTGGCAACGATCTGTTCTGCGGTTTTCGGGCCGTCTATGGTTATGACCAGAGCGCGGGCATGCTCAATACCACAGGCATGAAGAAGGGTGGGGGTGGATGAATCTCCGAAATAGACCGGATGCCCCGCCTTGCGCGCATTGGTAACCCTTGTCGGGTCGGCATCTATGACAATGAAGGGAATGTTGTGCCGACCGAGCATTTCCGACACCAATTGCCCGACCCGTCCGAATCCGATCACGATTACGTGTCCAGTGGCCTGTACGGGAGCGTTGGCAACAGCCGTATTAGTGTCGGCCAGCGCTTTTCTCCTGGCCATACGGGTGCCGATACGTGCACCGATACGCGCCAGAAATGGAATCATGACCATGGTGATGGTGGCGAGCAGCAGAATCGACTGCGCCAAACGATCGGGAAACAGTTTGGCAGCCACCGCACTGCCGATAATGATGAAGGCGAATTCGCCTGCCGGACCCAGCACAAGGGCTGTTTCCAACGAGACAGATCGGGTCAGTTTGTAGGCCCGCCCGAGGAAATACACGATGAGAGCCTTGACTGCGATGAGGCTTATGGCTGCGGTGAGGATTGGCCACGGCCTGGCAAACAGGCGCGTGACATCAAGGTCCATGCCGACAGTCATGAAGAAAAGGCCGAGCAACAAGCCCTTGAAGGGCTCGATCGTTGCCAGTATAGCTCGGCGATACTCGGTTTCAGCTAGCAGTAACCCGGCGATGAAGGCGCCGAGACTCATGGAAAGGCCGCTGAGCGCTGCAAGGAAGCTCGTCAACAGAACGACCAGCAGGCAGGCCGCCATGAAGAATTCCTGGCTAAGGGTATTGGCGGCGAGCTTGAAGATAGGCCGCAGGATCAGGCGTCCCGCTCCGACAATCAGCAACACGCTGACCGCAGCCTGCGCGAATGTCAGCAGGAACGACATTGTCATGTTGTCGGATTTGCCGGATGACAAAATAGTGACTGTAAACAGAATCGGGGCAACTGCCAGATCCTGAAACAGGAGAACGGCAAAGCTCATGCGTCCGGCAGGCGATTGCAGGCGCTTTTCTTCTGCCAGGACAGGCAGAACGATGGCTGTTGAGGATAATGAGAGGGTCAGTCCGATAATCGCGGAAAATAGAATATTCTGGGTCGAGATGTAGGCGATGGCGCTCAGGGCGAGCGTAGAAAGAAAAACCTGAAGGCTGCCGAGGCCGAAAACGAAACGACGAAGCGCGCGCAAGCGCTCCCAGGATAGCTCGATACCGATGGTGAACAGGAGAAAAACAACGCCAAATTCGGCAAAATGCGATATCTCCTCCTTATTTGGAAAGGTTACCCAATGCAGCCAGGGCGCGTTGTGGATGAGTCGGGCCAGCCCGAATGGTCCCAGCAAAGCGCCCGCTCCCAGGAAGCCGAGAACCGGGCTGATCTTTAGCCTGGAAAACAGCGGAACCACCACCCCGGCGGTTCCTAGGAACAAAACGAGTTCTTTATAGTCCTCAATCGGTACCGAACCTGCCATCAATCATCCTTTCATGTTGATGCATAATGCGTTTCTGCTGGCATCATCGCAAGGGCGAGAGCCAATAAAAATCACGCTGATGTTCGTGATAATGAAAAAAAGTAGGCTATTTCCTATGCTGGGGCTGGATGGAAAAAATTACGATGATCTGGCAAAGCTTGTCGTGTAATTAGCGGAATGTGAATTTACCTGACGTGAACGCAATATAGGCAAGCTATCCAGGAAACTGATAAAGCTTCGAGGGAAGAGCAGGATGCGCAGATTGATGTTGTTGCGGCACGCCAAGGCGACCCGCTCTCCCGAGTTCGCGGATTATGATCGACCGCTTGATCTTAGGGGAAAAAAGGGCGCTATGCTGCTTGGCAGATATCTGGCAAGCAGCCATCTGTTTCCCGAGTCTGTACTTGTCTCGCCTTCAGCGAGGACACGGGAAACCTGGGATATCATCAAGGACCATGTCGCAAAGATCGAGCCTCATTTCGACGACGAGCTTTATCATGCTTCTGCCGGGGTAATTCTCTCTCATATCCGTAACACGGCAGGCCACGTAAAGTGCCTGATGGTCATTGGGCATAATCCGGGCTTTGCTGATATTGCAGAAGAACTTGCTGGTAGCGGTGATTGTTTCGCTCTTGCGAATATGAGAACCAAATTCCCGACGAGCGGTCTTGCGGTGATGGATTTCAATATCGCTGATTGGCGTCTGGTCCGTTGCAGTGAAGGACGGCTTGTGCAGTTCATCACGCCGAAGCTGCTCGGTATCGATGAATGATTTCTATCTGCGCGTAAAAACCGCTTTTCTATCATAATGTTGGCGAGATCATTCTTGTATCGTCGCTATTCGCACCCCACTTGAGGGACAGAAGCTGGAGTAACCGGGGCGTTTCGTTGTCAATCTTAGGAAATTTCGCAAACCGCACCGGCGATATGGCGCGATCGCTACGCGATGCGTCAGGTGATCTGTTCCGACCCGGGCTGCGCCTCGGGGTGACGGGCCTTTCCCGATCCGGAAAAACCGTTTTTACCACAGCTCTTGTGCATCATCTCATTGGCGGTCACTCCGGCCTTTCCGCCTTTCGCGCGGCGGCAGAGGGGCGTCTGCGCCGTGCGGTGCTCACACCGCAGCCTGATGACGCGGTACCGCGCTTCCCTTATGAGAGACACATTTATTCTCTGACGCATGAAAGGTGCTGGCCGGCCTCCACCACGCAGATCAGTGAATTGCGGCTCGACATCGAATATGAGCGCCGAAAGGGCTGGCGTACCGGTCCGGGGCATCTGGTTCTGGATATCGTTGATTACCCTGGAGAGTGGCTGCTTGATCTGGCTTTGCTCGATGTTTCCTATCCGGAATGGTCGCAAAGAACCATTGCCTCGAGCCGGCGGGCTGACCGGGCCGATGTTTCCGGAGCATGGCTTGCCAGCCTGGATGATCTCGACCCTGATAAACCTGCCGATGAAATGGCTGCTGCCAAAGCCAGTGCGCTCTTCAAGGATTATCTCGTCGCTTTGCACGCCAAACCGCAGGCTGTCGCAACTATGCCGCCTGGGCGCTTTCTGATGCCCGGAGACCTGGCTGGAGCGCCAGCCCTCACGTTTGCGCCGCTAGCGCTTCAACCGGGGCAGGGCCCGACCGCAGGCAGTCTGGCGCAATTGATGGAAAGGCGGTTCGAAGCTTACAAGCAGCATGTGGTCAGACCGTTCTTTCGCGATCATTTTCAACGAGTTGACCGGCAGATAGTGCTTGTGGATGTGCTTTCCGCGCTCGACGCAGGCCCGGCGGCTGTTGCCGAGCTTGAAGAAGCGCTTGATCAGGTATTGCTCGCTTTTCGTATTGGGCGCAACACGATGCTGTCGAGAATTTTCTCGCCACGTGCCGATCGTGTTCTGTTCGCCGCAACCAAGGCTGATCATATTCACCATACCCAGCATGACAGGTTGGAAGCGTTATTGCGTTTTCTGGTTGCGCGCGCGGCCAGGCGCACTGAGGCGGCAGGCGCCCGTGTCGGTACCCTGGCGCTTGCATCGGTGCGAGCGACGCGGGAAACGACGGTGCGAGGTGGTTTTCAGGTTCTTCGAGCAGTCAGCGGAACGCCTGAAGCAGGTGAGCATCTCGGCGAGGAGCGTTTCGACGGTGAAAGCGAAGCAGCGATCTTTCCTGGTGAGTTGCCGGAGGAGCCATCCGCTGTGATCCACGGCGCCATCAAGCCCGGCTCTTTCCGTTTCCCACGATTTAGGCCGTCAAAATTATCTTCGACGCATGCCTCGCGTTTTGAAGGTCTGCCGCATATCCGCCTTGATCGCGCCCTTGAATTCCTGATTGGAGACAGACTGGTATGACCTCGCGCCCGCGCGCATTTCGCCTGAATGAGAACGACCGGGATAATGGTCGGGCGGCTCACGGTGTTGTCATTGAAGATGATCCGTTTGATGCCATCGATGGCGTTGCTGTGTCGACTTCTGCTACCGGGCCCAAACGTGGCGGGCCGTGGTTTGGCATATTTTTCGGTTCGCTGGCGGTTCTGTTTTCCCTCGCATTCGGGCGCTCGGCGCTGACGACGATCATGGATATGATGGCGGTTTCGCCGTGGCTCGGAGGAGTGGCTGCGGCGGCGGGCGCTGCGGCTGTCATTGCTTTCGTGGTGTTGATGGTGCGTGAAATTTCCGGCGTCGTCCGGGAACGCACCATTGAACGCATGCGCAGCGATGCCGTCGATACATTGGGCGGAGGCGATGAGAAGGCCGCCGTCGACATCGTGACGCGCATGGTGAAGCTCTACGATCAGCGCGGATCCTCCGAAGCGCATGTCAAGGTCGCCGCGTTGACCGGCCAGATCATGGCGGCGGAGGATCGTCTCGTCTTTGTAGAGCGCGAGTTTCTGGCGCCGCTCGACCGTGAGGCCAAGCGTGCTGTTGCCAATGCGGCGCGGCAGGTTTCTGTTGTAACCGCTCTCAGCCCGCGTGCTCTGATTGATGTGGTCTTCGTTGTTTACGCAGTGGTTCGCCTGTTGCGACAACTGGCACGAATCTATGGTGGTAAACCCGGTATATGGGGTTTTCTGCGTTTGTTGAAATCAGCTTTTGCCCATCTCACAGTGACCGGAGGCATCGCAGTTGGCGATAATCTCTTGCAACAGATTTTCGGTCTGGGCGTTGCTGCCCGTATTTCGGCGAAACTCGGTGAGGGTGTTCTCAATGGGCTAATGACCGCCCGCTTCGGTCTCGCCGCCATAACCGTTTGCCGCCCATTGCCTTTCATCGGGCTGGAACCACCAAGGTTAGGCGAGGTCGCGGGGGAAATCGTCAAGAAGGCGGAAGCTGAAACACCGTCTCCGTAATGCGATTATACCGGATCCAGTTTCGATGGATCGACGCAGATCTGTTTTAGGGCCAGCCATTCCTCATTGGTGAGCAATGGTGCGGCTCCCTTTTCAGGCACGCCCATTTCGGACAGATTTTTTGCCCTTTCTCCTGTGAGGGGATGTGTGCTGAAAAAGGACAAAGCGTTGCTATCGTTCTCCTGGTTCTCAAGGCGCTCCAGCAACCTGCCAAGAGCAACAGGATCTCTGCCCAGGCTCAGCATTGCTTTTGCGGAAAAAGTATCTGAATCACGCTCGATATCGCGTGAATAACTGCTCTGCGTAAGAAGATTGAGCGCAATCACCAGTGACGACCCACCTGTAATATCCCCCAGGAATACTCCTATGACGAAGGATGTCCCTCCGGTCTGAAGCATTAGGCGCATTCCGTCACGATTGAAAACATGGCTCATTTCATGCGCCAGCACTCCGGCGAGCTCATCCGGGCTCCGGGCTTTATTGAGCAGGCCCTTAAACAGATAGATACGCCCGCCGGGCAGCGCAAAGGCGTTCTCCAGCGAGTGAGAAAGTACAACGACCTCCGGTTCGATGGGGTAGGAGGCTTGAGCGGCCAGTTGAGCGATCAACCGGTCAAGAGCTCTTACTCCCGCGGGATTGGAACAGGTTACGGGATTCGAGAACAGAAAACGGATCTGCTTGTCCGCTACACGCCCGATATATTTCTCGACGCTTACCGGAACATAATTGACAAGACGCGGCACAAGGGCTGGGATCACAAAGAACAGTAACAGTACCGCCGATATCGTCGCTGCGATTGACCAGGCGACAATTTTTAGCGTTTTACCCGCCGTCTCTCGTTGTGCATCGAGCAAAGGGCAAAGCCGCTCAATATCGACCATCAGCGCCGGATTATTCGTTTCAAGGCGTTTGAGCTTCTCAATTTCGTCGGCAATTCCGAGCCGCAGAATATCGGCAGGCCCATCCTGCCGCCTGACTATCGAAAATGGCCAGGCGGCCAGAATAATATCCCCCTGTGTTATCTCGATATCGGACTCTGTCAGCAGAACAGTGACAGGGTGCCGTTTTGCAGTTTTGCCATCCATGAAAAACGCATTTGGCTCTGTCATCCGTGATCCAGTAATCCAGTGAGATCGGATAAAATTTCAGTATCTTTTGCGTTTAACCGGTGGTCGTTTGAACGCACGTTACTGTAGCTAGAACGCTCCTGCGACATCAAGGGCATCGGCAAGGCCGGCCCCGAAACGATCCGCCGCATAGCCTTGAGCTTTTGCAGCGTCGAGCGCTTCCACGTTGGTCAATGTTATTGAACTGGCAATTTCGCACCACAAACCACGGTGAAAGAAATATCGCCCGATGATAACGAACAACAAAAAGTAGGTGACAAAACTGACAATCATGATTGCCCCACCGATAAAGCCCGTAACCAGCTGTGTGCTTTGATTAACTCCGGATGAACTGATCGAGATGAGCCCCCCGCCGATTGCGGCAAGGATGAAAAAGAAAAAGCTCAGAAGGAGAGTACAGCCGAAAGCTTTGACAAAAAGCCAGTAGATAGTACCACCGGGAAGGCTGCTGGTGAGACCGACAGCGCCGAAATGAGTGTTAGACAGCTTCCAGCGCAAATGGATTGTCCAGATGTAAGGCGCCGTTATAGCCAGCGAAGCGGCAACGAGAATGATGAAGGCAATGAAGAATGAAGAAACCGTTGTTATTCCTCCTGTCGCCGCGATGACGATCAATAAGAGCAGGAAAGCGGCCGGAACGGTTAGGGCGAAACGAAGCTGATAAAGCAGCTGGCTTCCTTTCCCGGTAAATGAACCTTAAATATCGCCATACTGGGTGTGTTGCATACGGTATCGCTCAAGAGAAGCCTGGCGCCAGGGAAAAGCCACTCCCAATGTCAGGAGCGTCAGAATATCCCAGCCGAAGGCGCGGAACGCATATCCCCAGGCCGATCCCGTAACCCATAAGCGAATGCCGCGAAACACGGTTCGCGTCGCCAGATAACGTCTGCCGCGATACATGGCGTAATGGATCAGCAGATAGAAGAACAAGCCGATTGAAAGCCCCGCGAAAACAGCCAGGCCTTCAAGCAATAAAACAAAAACCTCAAGAACCAGGAAAAGCGGCAGGAGCACGGCCATTGCAATCAGAAACCCTATCAGCAGCTCCTTACCGGTTCCGGTATATTCCAGTCCCTCACCGTCAATCCGGGTGTTTGACCAAAGATGACGGCGCAGGTTGGTCACCAGCCAGAAACGATAAATTCCAACTGTCGGAATGAGCAGCAGCAAACCCTTTATCAGAGTTTTGCAATATTCCTTGCCGCGTCCAGAAAACCGCACCGTACCTTTTACTTCGCCTGTCGATTGTACAGGCTGTTCCTCTATCTTTGACATCCATCCCCCCGTTTTGATGCGAACAAAAACAGAACGACAGTGCCACGGAGATACAGGAAGCGCAATATCTTATGAATGTTAATTGTGCATTGGTTGAGGAAATATCGGCCCTGTCTGCTGGATTTCTTTCGTTCTACGGGAAAAGGAGTGATGCGGGTGGGGAGTGCCAATTCGGGCGGCTTTGGTAGCGAATCGAAGTGGGCAAGCCCGATCATCCGCTACGAAATCGAGCGGATATAACCGTTACCAGACTTTCCAGGGACGATTCAAACCTTGGCTAAATATATGGCAAATGACTTCCGACAAGGTGCTCGCGAGTTTCTCATACTTCCATACGTTTGCAACCGCACAGTGGATGCGCGACACAATCGCGCGGGTTATTTTCGACACAATTACTTGATTTCTCATGATTTAATTAGTTTTTTTGCACGAAATCACAGAAGCAGGCCTCACGAAAAACGGGCAGCCCGGCGGTCTTCGTCATAATGCTGATAGCAAACGGCGTTGTCGTTATCGCCAGAGCCATATATAGCCCAGATGAGTTTAGTGAGGGGGGATAAGAAGACCTTCATGGTGCAGTTTTCTATCGATAAAGCCTACCGCCCTACCGACGAGGAACCGTTTATGAACGAGCAGCAGCGGGAATATTTCCGGCTTAAGCTCATCCGATGGAAGAATGATATTCTGCGTGAATCCAAGGATACCCTGGCTGCATTGCAGAACGAAAGCGAGAATCATCCTGATATCGCTGATCGCGCTTCTTCGGAAAGTGATCGGGCCATTGAGTTGCGGGCGCGTGATCGGCAACGCAAACTGATCGCCAAAATCGACGCTGCGATCTCTCGTATCGACGATGGCACTTATGGTTATTGTGAGGAGACAGGAGAGCCTATTTCTCTCAAAAGACTGGAAGCGCGACCGATAGCGACGCTGTCGCTTGAGGCCCAGGAACGTCATGAGCGCAACGAACGCGTTTATCGTGACGATTAACCTGAGACGGAACAACGCGAGATACAAAAAAGGCTGCGGGAAACTCTCGCAGCCTTTCTTTAGAGGTATCGAATCGTTTTTCCGAAAAATCGGAACCGCTTTTCTCTACGCTGTTTCAGTTCAGCTACCGAAATGATCAGGCTTTGTCATTTTTGCGGCCGAGAAGGCGGGCAAATTCGGCTTCTATGTCATCGACCGAAAATGGGTCATTGGCCTTGGGAAGAGGAGCCAGTTGCGACTCCAACGGTTTCTGTTCCACGGGAAGCACTTCATCAGTTTTAACCTGACCTTCAGTGACTGCTTCATTTTCCTGAACGGCAGAGAAAGACGGTTCAATGGGCCCTTCCTGAACCAGATGAATCTCCGAATGACTTTCATCATGCATTGCAGGTGCCGGGAAGGTCGCGATCTCGCTGTGACCGGTTTCCTTGGTCGTTTGCTGTTCGAAACCCTGTTCTCCAGTGGGGTGACCCACAAATACCGGCTCTGAAATGTCGGGTGCGGAAGGTATGTTGATGGGACCCTTCAATGCCTCTTCAAGCTGGCGGGCCATATCGGACAACATCGCCTCGTCCAGATTTATGGCCGATTCAGCCGGACTTTCCTCTATCCGAACTTCTGGTACCTGAATTTCCGGCTGGTGCAGTTCCGGCTGCGGCAATTCTGGCTCAGCCTCCCATTCATGGGAGATTTCGGCTTCGAATTCGGACTCTGGGTGAATAACCGGTTCCTGATAGGGCTCCGGTTCGATCTCAGGCTCTGTCGGCAGAACCGGAGTGAAAGCAGGAAGTTCGTATGCAGGGCGAGCAATTGGCTCAAACTCTGGATGCACCGTCTCCTCAAATTGTACAGAAGATTGCTCTGTCTCGTCGGGCAGCTGTGATTCAGTATGGGGATACTCGACGTGAGGAAACTCGACCTGATGTGCGTATTCGGTCTCAGGCCGCATTTCCGACAGATCAGGGTACGGAGCGGATGTCTGCCTGTGCTCGGCCTGTTCGCGGAGAAATTCCGGGATAGTCACCTCATGTTCCGTGGATATCACCGGTTCTGATTTCCCGTACCGCGTCGCCGCTGCAACTGCTGCGATGGAGGCTGCTGCTATTGCTGCCTGGGTCGCTGCTGCGCCTGGGTCCGGCATAGGTGGTTGGACCGGCAGGGGAGCCTCAAAGACCGGCTCAGCCCGATGTGCTACATCGGAGCCATAGAAAGCCGGGTCCGGGGTGACTGCAAAATCCCGTGTAGCTGCAAAATCCTGGACGGATTCATTGACGCCGCTTCGGAATGAGCCCGGTGCTTCAAAGACCGGCCGTACAGGCTGTTCGGGGATGAAGCGGGCTGTCGGCGGCTCTGGAGCTCGGTCAAAAGACAATTCTCCACGATCCACGACCGGTTCCGAGGAAACCGATGTTCTGTTTCCGGCAACCCGAACGATATTTGTCTCGATCACGACATCGTTCGGCCCGCCTAGCAGCAGCAGATGCTCGACATTGTCCCGTCTCAGCAATACCAGTTGGCGGCTACGGTCGAGATCATATACATCCACGACGCCCAGGCGGGGCTGGCGGCTTCTGTTATGCTCTCGTTCCGAAGAGATCAGGCGTCCGCCTGTCAGCCGACGCAGGATCAGGATGAACATGCCGACGGCGGCGAGGATGATAACTAAGGCGAACCCAAATTTGATAATCTGAGCCGCGTCAGATCCTAGACTGGACAGCAAGACGATATCCTATTGTTTTATATGGCCGGTCTGAGACGAGCCAGGTCGGAAATGCCACAATGTCGAAGTTCCAATTATTACGATGTTGGAGCAACGTGCAATAATGTGGCGAGATAGTTAACGCTTTTCCTGTTCAATATACAATGATTTGGATGCGCGTAAGGCATAATGGGCTGTTTTTTCCTCCCGATACCCGGAAAAACAGCCCACTTGCAGCAAAACCATGTTCGAATATGGCTAAGGCATCTTGCACGCAGGTCTGTCTCGGGCATAACGGTATCTGCGTTGGAGTTGGGGATTTTATGACTGAAAGCGTTGGCAGGGAAAGCGGCGCCGGAACGGGCCGAACCGAACGGTCCGGCCGGATGAAGCTCGTTGTTTTTCTGGCGGTTGCCCTCGCGGCGGTGCTCGGATGCGCTCGTCTTGTTGCTCCAGGCTATACTCAGCAGATCATTTTGGGATTGCTGGCGCTACTTGCCGTTGCCGGGGTGTTCTTCCTATTCGCTTCCGCAGTCGGTGTTATAAGGTTTTCTCCTGCAGCGTCGGTCGCCGGATTGCCGTCATTACTGCTTGATACGGCAACCGAAGGTCTTGTCGTCGTTGAGCGCGACCGCATCGTCTATGCCAATGAAACCTATCGTTCCTTCTTTGCGACCGAAGATTTACAGACCGTTGAGAGGCTTTTTTCCGGTGCGCCGGAAGTTTCCCAGGCCGTTTACCGTCTGGCGCAGGCTGCTCGCGAACATAAGGTTGCGATAGAAGAGGTACGTCTGTCTCCATCGCTTGATCGCAGACACGAGTTCAGCTGGTACCGATTGCAGGTCAGGCCGCTCGGGCGGGCAGGGCAAAACGGAATTTTGTGGAGTGTTGCCGACATAACTCATGAGCGGCAGCGTCAGGAGAATGTTTTTCAAGAACTCCAGCACGCGATAGACTATCTGGACCACGCACCCGCGGGCTTCCTGTCCGTTGATCCCGCCGGGGCGATCATTTACATGAATGCCACGCTTGCGGGTTGGCTCGATTACGATCTGGCCAAAGTCGGTTCCGGCGGTTTGACGCTCGGTGATGTCGTTCCCGATAATGCAGTTGCGATGATGACAGCGATCATAGGTGATCCCGGTGAGGTGAGGACGGAGACGATTGATCTCGACCTGCGGCAGCGCAACGGGCAGAATCTGCCGGTGAGGCTCTATCATCGCGTCGTCTTCGGGCACAACGGTAAACCAGGCGCATCGCGTACCCTCGTGCTCAACCGGTCCCCCGGACTGGATGTCTATGAAGGACAGCGCGTTGCTGAAATGCAGTTTGCACGTTTCTTCAACAATACTCCTATCGCCATCGCCACGGTCAATCGCTCCGGAGCGATCGTGCGGGCCAATGCTTCTTTCGCCAAGCTGTTCGGGTCATTGCCTCGTACGGGAGAGGCCGGAACAGGCATGAAGGTGCGAGATCTGATCGCACCGGAGCAGAGAAACGAGTTCGCGACTGCCGTCAGGACAGCTGCCGAAGGACGAAGCGTCACCCAGCCTCTCGAACTGAGCATCGCCGGGGATGGCGGGCGTTCAGCAAGGGTATGGATAAGTGCCGCCGGTGACAGTGACGAGAATGAGGGCGAGAGCACAATCCTCTATGCGCTGGATACGACAGAGTTCCGGCAGGTCGAGGAACAGTTGGTTCAGGCGCAAAAGATGAATGCGATCGGCCAACTGGCGGGTGGTGTCGCCCATGATTTTAATAACGTTCTGCAAGCGATCATAGGTTATTGCGACCTGCTTCTGGCAAATCATCGCCCAACTGATCCGTCTTTCCAGGATATCATGCAGATCAAGCAGAACGCCAACCGGGCGGCGAGCCTTGTGCGTCAGTTGCTGGCATTCTCGCGACGGCAGACGATGAGGCCGGAAATCCTTAATTTGTCTGATCGCCTGTCTGATCTGACCATGTTTCTCAAACGACTGCTTGGCGAAAGAGTGGAGCTCGATTTCCGGCATGGCAGGGATTTATGGTCTGTTCTGGCGGATGTGCACCAGCTTGAGCAGGTCATGATGAATCTGGCGGTGAATGCCAGGGATGCGATGCCGGATGGTGGCCATCTCAGTATTCGCACAGCGAATGTTCCGTTGGATGAGGCGGCAAGGCTCAATGTGCCGGGAATGCCCTCGGGCGATTACGTGCTGATAGAGACCAGTGACACGGGTACCGGTATTTCTTCGGAAATCATGGAAAAGATTTTTGAACCGTTCTTCACAACCAAGGATATAGGCAAGGGAACCGGTCTTGGATTATCGACGGTATTTGGCATCATCAAGCAATCCGGCGGCTATATAGATGTACGCTCGGTATTGGGGCAGGGAACGACGTTCTCGATCTATCTGCCGCGCTACACGCCGACCGAAGAAGAAAGCCAGCCGCAGGAAGAGCAGATTTTCACGAAAGCTCCGGCGGCCGATCTGACGGGACAGGGCGTGATTTTGCTGGTTGAGGATGAAGACCCGGTTCGAGCTGTCAATGCGCGGGCTTTGACCGCCCGGGGTTATACGGTGCTTGAAGCCGCGTCCGGCATCGAGGCTTTGCAGATAGTCGAGGAGCGACAGACGCCGGTGGATCTGGTGGTATCCGATGTCGTGATGCCGGAGATGGACGGGCCGACACTACTCGGCGAGTTACGTAAACGCTATCCGGGGCTCAAGGTGATTTTCGTTTCAGGCTATGCGGAAGATGCTTTCCGCAAGCATCTTCCCGATGGCGAGGATTTTAATTTTCTCCCAAAACCATTTGGATTGAAGCAACTGGTGGAAGCGGTGAAGCAGGTCATAAGGAGTTGATGTTGACCGGAAATGTTGCATTCGGGGGTGAGGCTTGACGCTGAATGAAAGAGCCAGTGCGCCGGTAACCATCAAGCAATTGGCAAAGATGCTGGGCTTATCGCATTCGACTGTCTCGCGCGCTCTCAATGACCATCCTGCTATCAGCATGGAAACCAAGGCCCGTATCAGGCAGGCTGCCGCCAAGTCCGGATATGTTCCCAACAGTGCCGCACGGGTCTTGAGAAACGAGCGGAGCGGGATCATCGGGCTGGTGATCCCGGATATCCAGAACGACTTCTACACGACCGTGGCGAAAACCATCTCGGATGCGGCAGCGGAACAGTCATGGCAGATGATTCTGGCCAGCACTGATGATCAGCCGGAGCGCGAGAAACTCGCGATACGCAGTCTTCTTAAAGTCCGGGCCGAGGGTGTTATTATCGTGCCGACGGCGAACCCTGAGCAGGAAACCCTCGATATGATCCGGCGGCTGCATACGGTGCAGCTTGTTCGCAGTCATGCGGGAATAGATGCGCCAGCAATTACAGTTGCCGATCGTCTTGGTGTCGCGATGGCTACCAGGCATCTCCTGGAACTGGGACATACACGGATCGGATATATCGGCACCTCATCGCAGTTGAGCACCGGGCGCGAACGTTTGCAGGGGTTTCTGGGGGAGTTCTCCGGTGAAATGTTGAGCTATGCCCACAGCTCGATGCAGCTTGGACCGCCGCGCTCACATTTTGGAGCCACGGCTTTCAAGCAATTGCTGGCTGCTGCAGAGCCCCCCAGTGCTGTGGTTCTTGGCAGTCCGGAATTTGCGCTCGGGGTTATGACGGCCGCTGAGGAGGAACATGTCAGGATACCGGATGATCTTTCACTGGTCGGGTACGGTGACTTTGATTGGAACAGGCTTCTGTACGGTGGTTTGACGACAATTGCGCTGCCCGAACAGGAAATAGCCGACTCCTGTGTCGAGATGCTGTGCGCGCGCTTCGAGAATTCGGATATGTCGGGGTTCAAATGGGAGCAGGGCAGTTCGGGTCGGCTTTATGAACCTCATCTTGTCGTGCGTGGTTCATCGCGTCGATATCAGGATATTGCAGCCCGTTGAGCCGCGATAGCGAGCGACGGTTATTCTTTCGCTATCGCTGGTTTTCACCGAATTCAGAGATTGACGATGTTTTGTGGAGTTCCGCCAATGAACTTTGCCAGATTGTCGGTTGCGATGTCCATCAGGCGAATTCTGGCTTCCTTTGGCGCCCATGCGATATGCGGAGTGACGATGCAATTCCTGGCGCTTAAAAGAGGATTGTCCGCCTTTGGCGGCTCTTCGGACAGAACGTCGACGGCAGCGGCTGCCACTCTTCCGTTATTGAGCGCGTCGGCCAGGTCCTGATCCACGATCAGCGGGCCTCGAGAAGTGTTGATCAGCATGACGCCAGGTTTCATCTTCGCGATATTGGCGGCGTTAATGATGCCCTTTGTGCTATCGAACAAGGGACAATGCAGGCTGATGACATCTGATTTCGCTAAAAGCTCATCGAGAGAGACATAGCGGAGCGTATCATTTTCCAGACTATCGTCCCGATAATCGTCGAATGCCAGCACATTCATGCCGAGCGCCTGCCCGATGCGGCCAAATGCTTGCCCGATACGTCCAAAACCAATCAGGCCGAGGTTTTTTCCGCTTAGCTCGACCAGAGGGTGATGCCAGTAACAGAAATCTTCCCTGCCGACCCAGTTGCCAGCGCGGACATCATCGCTATGAGAGCCGACATGATGGCACATTTCTAAAAGAAGAGCGGCAGCGAATTGTGCGACAGCCATTGTTCCGTAGGTTGGAATATTGGAAACGAGGATGCTCTTTTCTTTCGCAGCGGCAACATCGACCACATTATAACCCGTTGCCAGAACGCCGATGAATTTCAGGTTGGTGCTGTTGTCAATCACCTCGCGGTTGATCGGGGTCTTGTTGGTGAAAACAATCTCTGCGCCTTCGATCCTTTCCGCGACGAGCCCGATCGGCGTCCGGTCATACACTGTCAGTTCGCCGAGTGCAGCGATGCCCTTCCAGGAAATGTCACCGGGATTCAGAGTGTATCCGTCCAGTACTATGATCTTCATGTTCTCGGCCTTCCGATGATGATGTCCGGGCGCGAAGAAGACTACGCCGCTCCCATGAGAATTCGCTGCTGTGAATTCTATATGCGCCGGGTGCACTTGTCCGCTACCGGGCTGAGGTTTTACCTCGCCAATCGGGAAAGAAGCATAATTTTTAGGGAGAGCGCTGGGCGGCCCGGAGCAAAGCGGGCAAAGGACCGTCGAAGAGGCTCTGGCGGCTGACCGGGGAACGGGATCGTTGTTTTACTACGCACAAGAAGATGCGGGCGCATTCAGGGAGAAGCGTCCGCATCCTCTTAGTTTATCTTATGTCAGCGGTTGACGGCCTTGGCGGAGACCTGGGTTACGAGTACGCCTCCGAGGCATAAAACGCCTGCCAGAATGTACAGGGCAAGGTTCGTGCTCTGGGTGGCATCCTTGAGCCACCCAACCAGATAGGGACTGGCAAAACCAGCGAGGTTCCCCATCTATGCTCACGTGTGCATAAAGTCAATAGATAGCGCTGCGAAATATCGATTACAGACTGAAGCAGGGTGCGGACCGGGAAGAACCGGCAGAATGTAAACCCTTATGAACTTCTATGATTGCCGCGTCGGATACGAAATTCGTGAGTGCTTGATATTGCCCCGAATTCCTGAAAGGAGGCTGTTTGGCCAGATCGTACGGAAGCGATGAATGAAGCTTGCGATGGGTAAAGGCCCACGTTATGTAAGCCTTATATTGATAGAAGAATTTTAGGTGGGGGCTTTCGTGAAGCAGTTGATATTGATCGGAGTTGCGTTTCTCGTGTCTGGTTGTGCGACATCCGGACCCTCGGGACCTCACCCGCTCGTCACACAATCAAACCAGGCCAAGGCCGAGTGTCACGAGCGGAAATTCAAAACCGCAATTGCTGAGGCGCGATGCCTCAATGATGCCGAGGAAATCCGGCTTCCATTGATGAGACGGTATACCGACCTCATTAAACTCCAGTCAGCCACACGCCTCGCACTGGCTGAGAAAGTGGATAGAAAGCAGATTACCCCTATCCAGGCAAACCTCGAGTTCCAAACACAGGTTGCTCAAATCCGTTCCGAAATGCAGCGCCGCCGTAACTCGAATCGTATCGCCGAAGCTCAGGAGCAAACGGCAAACGCGAACGCTCGCATGGCGGCATCCGCTGATGATATTGCCTGGAATACCCGCCGGTCTGCAGCAAAATAGAGGCAACTCAGACAGGCATCAGTTCCAAATATGCGGTTTTCAAAAAGGCGCGACAGTTCAGCATTGCCACTTCACCGAATGGGTTGTCAGCCCATCATTCCCGACAGCCAGTAGAATGTGGCGCTGATTGCCGCTGCTGCGGGCAGGGTGATGACCCAGGCGACGACGATGTTGCTGGCGATGTTCCAGCGTACCGCCGATACCCGTCTGGCTGCGCCGACACCGATGATGGCGCCGGTGATGGTATGGGTTGTGGAAACGGGAATGCCAAGCCAGGTCGCTGCGAACAAGGTTATTGCGCCGCCGGTTTCGGCGCAGAAGCCCTGGGTCGGAGTCAGGCGCGTGATCTTGGAACCCATCGTGTGAACGATTTTCCAGCCACCGCACAATGTGCCGAGCGCCATCGCTGTCTGGCAGGAAATCACCACCCAGAACGGAACATAAAACTCGGTGCTGCCAAGGTTGCCGCTGGAGTAGAGCAGCACCGCGATGATGCCCATCGTCTTCTGTGCGTCATTGCCGCCATGGCCGAGAGAATAGAGCGACGCCGAAATGAATTGCAGAATTCTGAATGTGTTGTCGACCGCGATGGGCTTGGTGCGGATGAACAGCCAGGACACCACCAGCACCAGCACCAGCGCCAGCAGGAAGCCGACGGTCGGTGACAGCACGATGGCTCCGACCGTCTTGGCAACTCCGGTCCAGACGATTGAGCCCAGACCGGCCTTGGCGACGCCTGCGCCGAGGAGACCACCGATGAGAGCGTGAGAACTGCTCGACGGAATACCCAACTGCCAGGTGATCACATTCCAGGAGATAGCGCCCATGAGCGCGCCGAAGATGACACGTCCGTCGATGATCTGCGCTGTGACGATGCCGGTTCCAATTGTTTCCGCAACATGAAGTCCGAAAAACAGAAAGGCAATGAAGTTGAAAAAAGCCGCCCACATGACTGCGTATTGCGGTCGCAGGACCCTTGTGGAGACGATGGTCGCTATGGAGTTAGCTGCATCGTGCAACCCGTTGAGGAAGTCGAAAACAAGTGCGACGCCGATCAATGCGATCAGAACCGGCAAGGAAAGGGCGAAGTCCATAAAACCTGTCCCGGTTAGACGTGCTCGATGACAATGCCGCTGATTTCGTTCGCGACATCTTCGAAACGGTCGACCACCTTTTCCAGATGATCGTAAATCTCATGGCCGACGATGTATGCCATGGGGTCTGTCTTGCCGTGGTTCAGGAACAGGGCCTTGACACCCTCTTCCTCCAGAGCGTCCGAACGTTCCTCAAGACGTGTGACCCGCTCGGTGATGGCGCTGATCTTCACGACTTCCTTGTTGATTGAACTCAGAAGGGGGACAGCATCAAAAGTCAGATGTGCGGCCTGCACGATCAGATCGCCCATCTCCTGCATCTGTGGTTCGAAAGTCCGAACCTCGAATAGCGAGATGGCTTTGGCTGTCTTGTTCATCTGATCGACAGCATCATCCATCGAGGTGATGAGATCCTTGATATCGCCGCGATCAAACGGGGTGATGAACGTCCGCCGAACTGCGCGCATGACTTCGTGGGCGATAACATCGGCCTCGTGCTCGAAGCGGGCAACTTCCTGGCAATAATGGGGAACCTTGTCGCCGCCATTCATAACGGCGCGCAGGGCACCGGCAGCACCCACTATGACGTGTGAGTGGCGGGCGAACAGGTCGAAGAAACGCTCTTCCTTGGGCATGAGAGCTTGGAACCAACGCAACATAACCGCCTCGTATAAAAATCTGGTTCTGTCGAGCAGCAGGAACGTGTCGACACTGATCTGTCGGCAGGCAGCGAGAGCTTCCCCTTGATTGAAGCCAAGCTGTGCAGCAGACAATGTGTCATAGAGAAATGAGAAGCATCTGAATAGGGGACAGGCCGGATAATCGACAACGGAATGATTCGTGGAAGTGGATCGTTTTACCGCGTGGAAATGTTCCTATCGGGGAGCGCGGAAATAAGTGGCCTTTTATCAGTAGGTTGTCTGGCTCTTCGCTATTTTGAGTGCATTCAACGCCCGTTCTCTGCCTGCGGCAAGATCGACGATCGGTCGCGGATAACAAATTCTCCCGTTATCCTCAAACAGGTCTGGTGGCGCCTTCCAGGGGGTGTGGATCAGTTGATCGGGCAGATGCGCAAGCTCGGGAACAAAGGTTCGAATGTAATGACCCTTCGGGTCAAACCGCTCGCTTTGAAGAACGGGATTGAAGATGCGGTGAAAGGGAGAGGCGTCAAATCCGCAACCCGCGACCCATTGCCATCCGAACACATTGCTGGCCTGATCGGCATCGACCAGTGTGTCCCAAAACCAGCTTTCGCCGATGCGCCAGTCACACAGAAGATGTTTGACAAGGAAAGAACCGACGATCATGCGCATGCGATTGTGCATCCAGCCGGTTTGCCAGAGCTGCCGCATGCCTGCGTCGATCAGAGGAAAACCTGTGCGGCCCTGCTGCCAGGCCTGTATCTGCTCCGGCTCATTACGCCAGGGTATGAGATCGAAGCTGCGGTCTCGGCTTTCCAATGACAGGGAAGGGAAATGGTGCAGAACGTGGCAGGCATATTCACGCCAGATTAATTCATTGATGAATTTATCGGCGTCATGCTGTGGGGCTCCACCAGTATGACGGGCGATCTCCAAGGCATGCCATACCTGCAAGGGGCTGATTTCGCCGTGACGCAGATAGGGTGAGAGCCTCGATGTGGTGCCGCCGGCTGGAAAGTCGCGACGTGACGCGTAACCATGCAGAGCATTCTCAAGAAATGTCTCAAGGGTTTGGTGGGCGGCTTTCTCGCCTGGCTGCCAGCTCTGCGAAAGACGATCCATCCAGGGCATGGAGACAGGTACCGGCGATGCGGGAAAAACGGGCATGGATTGTGGGTCAGCATGCCAGTCCGCTTTATGAATTTTCTCCGGGGCGGGCAGGGGAGTAGCGGAAACACCGTGTCTGAGGACAGCACGCCAATAGGGTGTGAAGACCTTGAAAGGCCCGCCGGTACTGTTGGTGATTGCGGAAGGTGGGTTGAGATAGCTTCCATTGAAGCGATGAAGAGGGATATCCCTTAGGGCAAGAAGACGGGCGATGGATTCATCCAGGGTGGCAGCGGCGGGAACATGACGCTCGTTCCAGAAAACTTCGCCCACCGCTCCGGCAGCGGCCATTTTCTCTATGATCATTGGGGCATCGCCACGGCAGATGATGAGCTTTCCGCCCTTTTTCTCCAGTGCTCCGGCGAGTTTTGCAACGGAATCCTGAAGCCACCATCTTGCGGCGCCGCCGAGTTGCCGCAGGGATGGTGTCGCATCGAATATATAAAGACAAATAACCTGAGCCCCGCCTGCACATGCGGCATGCAGGGCAGGATTATCCGTCAATCGGAGATCGTCCCGGAACCACACCAGATTGGGGCGCATGCCATGAAACTCCCGAAGCAAATGGGATCAAAGTCATTGAAGGAAAAAATACTCAATGATTAAGTTAAGAGCATCCGGTTACGGCTCCTTGTCCAGCGTTCGTTTATCGTGCACAAATTCCTGGATGACAATTGAAGCCTGGGAACCCATGGCTCTACCATGAAATGCAACCGATTACTGGCGAAGACTAAACCTTGGAGACTGGCATGAGCAAAGGAATTCTGATCCACGAATACGGCGGCCCGGAGGTTCTGATCTATGGCGACGTTCCCGTGGAGAAGCCAAAGGCAGGACAGGTATTGATCCGTCAGACGGCGATCGGCGTCAATTTCATCGATGTTTATCACCGCATCGGATTGTATCCCTCGACGTTGCCGATGACGCCGGGCAGCGAAGGCGCAGGCGTTATCCTGGAGGTGGGCGAAGGTGTAAGCGGCTTCAAGCCGGGTGATCGTGTTGCCTATGCCATGGCAGTCGGCGCTTATGCCGAGCAACGGGTCGTCGAACAGAGGCTTCTGGTGCATATTCCCGACAGCATCCCGGATGAAACCGCCGCGGCCATGATGCTCAAAGGGTTGACAGCGCAATACCTTCTGCGCCGCACCTTCCCGGTCAAGGCCGGACAGACTATTCTCATTCAGGCTGCTGCCGGTGGCGTCGGGCTGATAGCAGGTCAATGGGCGAAGCACCTTGGCTGCACGGTGATTGGCACCGTTGGCTCACGTAACAAGGAAAAGCTGGCGAGAGATAATGGCTATGACCACGTGATTTTCTATCGTGAGGAAGACTTCGTTGCCCGTGTTCGCGAGATCACCGGTGGTAAGCTGTGTGATGTGGTGTATGATGGCGTCGGCAAGGCGACATTTCCCGCTTCGCTCGACTGCATCAAGCCTCTCGGCATGTTCGTGAGCTTCGGCAATGCTTCCGGCCCGATCGATGCCTTCAACATCGGTATTCTTGGCCCGAAAGGCTCACTGTTCGCCACTCGCCCGAGCCTTGCCGCTCATATTGCGCACCGCGAGGACCTTGATCGGATGGCGGCAGAATTATTTGATGTTGTGGCGAAAGGGATAGTCAAGATTCCACTGCATGCCCGCTACAAGCTATCGGAAGCCAGACAGGCCCATGAAGCGCTGGAGTCCCGCAAAACGACCGGAGCGATGGTGTTGATTCCGTAGCCTCAGTCTTACTTTTCTGCACGATGCTCTCGAAGGCTACTGGAATACTCCATTCCAGTGGCCTTCTTCTTGAAGACAGGTGGGGGAAACACGGTGCGGTCAATAACAGGGGGTGGTGGCGTGGAGATTTCCGATGCGGAACGGTGAATCCGCGTACAGGTCTGTGGAACATTTGTTCTTGTGTTCCGTTTCGCCTTTGCGGCGTTTGGCTGCTTAAAAAGGGTATATCCCATGGTGGCCAAGGTCGATCCCGACCCCGAACAGCCGGATCCGGTTGTCGGTACATCGAAACCCCGGCTTTTGAAAGTTCTTGGACCGGGATTGATAACCGGTGCTGCCGATGACGATCCAAGTGGTATCGCGACCTATTCACAGGCGGGAGCGCAACTTGGTTTTTCCATCACCTGGACGATGCTTTTTAGCTATCCGCTTATGGCGGCGGTGCAGGAGATCAGCGCCCGTATCGGTCGAACGACAGGTCACGGCATAGCCGGAAATCTCAGCAGATATTATCCAAAATGGATTTCATACGCTCTGGTGACGCTGTTGTTGATCGCCAATGTAATCAATATCGGTGCTGATCTCGGCGCAATGGGGGATGCCCTTGGCCTTCTGATTGGTGGAAAAACGGCGGTTTATGTCGTGATGTTTGCTATCGTAAGCGCCTTTCTCCAGATATTTCTCAAATACACACGCTATGTGTCCGTTCTGAAATGGATGACGTTGTCCCTGTTCGCCTATTTCGGGACTGTGATGACCGTGCACATCCCCTGGGGGGAATTTGCGCGCGGTTTCTTCCTTCCTTCTTTTTCCTGGGACGCCAGCTTCTGGACGACCGTTGTCGCGATACTGGGAACAACGATCAGTCCTTACCTTTTCTTCTGGCAGGCTTCCCAGGAAGTGGAGGACGAAGAGACACGTCCCACCCGATCACCGTTGAAGACAAATCCGGAACAGGCAAAGCGTGCAATTCATCGCATCAAGGAAGACACCTATGTCGGAATGGGTTTTTCAAGTCTTGTGGCGTTGGCTATCATGGTGACATCCGCGGCCACGCTTCATGTGGCGGGAGCAACGGATATTCAGAGCTCTGCCCAGGCAGCCAAAGCGCTGGAACCGATTGCGGGGCGGTTCGCATTCATTATCTTTTCACTTGGCATCATTGGTACAGGCCTGCTTGCCATTCCCGTACTGGCGGGCTCTATCGCCTATGCGCTGGGTGAAACCTTAAGCTGGCCTGTGGGTCTTGCAAGGAAACCACTGGAAGCGAAAGCATTCTACGCAACAATTGCGGTTGCAACCCTATTGGGGACCGCCGTGGATTTTTCTCCAGTCAATCCGATTAAGGCGCTTTACTGGAGCGCCGTCATCAACGGCGTCGTTTCGGTGCCGATCATGATTATGATGCTCCTGATGACTACCCGAAGCGACATCATGGGGAAAAGCAAGGTCATCGGACCGCTCCGCTGGATTGGGTGGCTTTCGACAATCACCATGGCCGTCGCCGCTGCTGGAATGTTTTGGGCGATGTTTAATTAGGATTTGCGATCTGAGCGCTCGAAGCTTGACAGATCGGTCGGGGTAATTCACTGCGCAGCATTACAAACCGAGAACAAGAGATGAGCTGTCAGAAGAGATTGACTGCCGTTTTCATGGTGATGCTGGCTTCCCTGGCCATGTGCGGAGAATCTGTTGCGGCCTCACGGGGAGGTCGGCAGCAAAGCTGGCCTGAGGTGAAGTGCGCCCGCTACAAACAAGGGTGGTCCGACGCTCTTGCTCGGATGGGTCGGCAAGGTCTGGGCAAGGAATTCCTGGATCGCCACGAGGCTTTCATTGCGTCTGGTTGCCTGAAGGAAGCTGACGTTTGCCCTCGCTCCGCCGAGGAGTTGGAACTTGCCAACGTCATGGTGATGGTGGCCATGAATGCTGGAACCGCAAGCACCTTTCCGCCATTTGCGTGCAAATGACAGCGGCGTTTCCCTTCTGTGAGATTGTGTTACATTCCGATGTCTCATCCTCCTGACCTATAGGTTTCTGCTGATGCGTTTGCGCGTTCTTGTGTCCGAATCTCACAATCCCTGGTTCAACCTTGCGGTTGAGGATTGCATCTTTCGGCAACTGCCTGCGGATCAGTGCGTGCTGTTCTTGTGGCAAAATGCAGATACCGTGGTCATCGGGCGGTCGCAAAATCCCTGGAAGGAATGCAACACAAGGATGATGGAACGCGATGGCGTCAAACTGGCGCGGCGCCAGAGCGGTGGCGGTGCGGTGTTTCATGATCTCGGCAACAGCTGCTTCACGTTCATGGCAGGCAAGCCGGGATATGACAAAGCGGTTTCGACCGGCATCATACTGGATGCGTTGCGGTTACTTGGTATTGAAGCCTCTGCTTCCGGACGCAATGATATTGTGATGGAAACGTCGGAGGGCGTTCGCAAGATTTCCGGCTCGGCCTATCGTGAAACGGCAGATCGCGGCTTTCATCATGGGACTCTTCTGCTGCACGCAGACTTGAGCCGTCTGGCCAATTATCTCAATCCAGATCCAAAGAAGCTCCAGGCGAAGGGTATCACTTCGGTCAGTTCAAGAGTTGCTAATCTGGATGAGTTCATCCCCGACCTCAATCATGAGCAGATTTCCGATGCGGTGCGGCAAGCGTTCTTTGCCTATTATGGAGAGACAGCGGAGACTGAATTGATCTCGCCGGAGAACATGCCGGACTTGCCGCGTTTTCCCGAGCAATTCGCCCTGCAGCAGAGCTGGCAGTGGAATTTCGGTGATGCTCCCGCCTTCAGCCATCAGATGGATGTGCGGTTTAGCTGGGCCGGTATAGAACTGCACTTCGATGTTGATCGCGGTGGTAAAATCAACCGTGCGCAAATATTCACCGACAGTATGAATCCGACACCGCTGGAAGAGCTGGCAATGCTTCTGCCAGGCACAATTTACCAGCCGCAAGCGATGAGTGTTCTTTTGGCGGACTGGCGAAACCGCTATGCCGACATGTCGGAGCTTGCTGAATTCTCCGAGTGGCTCGTGGATGAGATAAGATAATCTGATAGTAACACTATGGGTTAGCGGACATCTCTTTCCGGACCTGTCGTTGCGAAGTCATGCCCCGGCAATACGCCGCACATCGTATGCGAATGCAAAGCTGCGCTAAAGACGCGTCTTTCGCTATCTGCAAGCAAAGCGGCAGGATCATCGAGAGACAGCAATTTTTGATAGAGCCTTTCCAGAGTTGCCGGAAGAAGGGAAAACTGTGCGCTGAAGCGTGCCAGTAGCATGGCTCTATTCCATTTTCGAAAGACCCTGCCGATGAATATAATCTTAAAATCAATTTGTAAATGTTAATTATATTAATTAACATTTTATTTTGTTATATTCTTGATTGCACGATTGGCGTCCGTGGCTCCATGGAAGCATTGGGGCTATCGGCTACTTTCCAAGGCGATGCTCGACTATCCGGGCAAGGAGGCTCGCGCCGACCGGCAGGATGCCATCATCCAGAATAAAACTTGGATTGTGCACCGGAACGGTTCCTGCATGCCCGACGGTACAGTAGACACCCGGTACCACATGGAGCATGTCGGCGAAGTCCTCGCTGCCCATGACCGGATATTTCTTGAAATAGACATTCTCTGTGCCGACAACGCTTCTGGCTGCTTCGGCAACGCCTTCGGTCAGGTTCTCGCTGTTGACGAGAACATCGAAAACGTTACGGATATCGACCTCGATTTCCACACCGAAGCTGGCAGCCAAACCGGCAGTGATGGTACGGATGCGTTCACGCACGAGTTCATTGACCTTGCGATCAAGAAACCGAACCGTGCCGGAAACTTTCGCTTCTTCCGGGATAACGTTATAGGCACTGCCGGCGTGAATCTGGGTTACAGACAGAACGGCAGATCGAAGCGGAGAAACATTGCGGCTGACAATGGTCTGCAAGGCCTGCACCAGCGTGGTTGCGACGATGATGGGGTCGCGGGATACCTCGGGCATGGCGCCGTGGCTGCCGCAGCCGCGTATATGGATGTCGAAGAAATCGGCACCGGCCATTGCGGGGCCTGGCTTTATACCGATCTTGTCCGGCTCGTCGTATGGCGAGTTATGCAAAGCGTAGATCTCATCGCACGGAAAGCGTTCAAAAAGTTTATCTGCAAGCATGGCGCGAGCGCCGCCTAACCCTTCTTCCGCAGGCTGGAAGATGAAAACCACAGTTCCGGCAAAGTCGCGTGTCTCGGCGAGATAGCGCGCGGCACCTAGCAGCATGGTCGTATGGCTATCATGACCGCAACCATGAAAACGACCGGGAATTTTTGAACTGTAAGGGAGGTTGGTGGCCTCCTCCATCGGCAGAGCGTCCATATCCGCCCGCAAACCTATTGTACCTCCATCACCATTTGCTCCTTTAAGAACCCCGACAATACCGGTTTTACCTATGCCGCGATAAACCTCGATGCCCCAGGCGGTGAGCTTGTCAGCAACGATGCCTGAGGTGCGGATTTCCTCAAAGCCGATTTCGGGATGGGCATGAAGATCGTGACGGATTGCGGTCAGTTCATCCGTGAAAGCGGCTATTTTTTCGATGACGGGCATGATCGCTCCTGATGAGGAGAAGGTGGCAACGAGGCAGAAAGTACAGGCCCCGAAGGGGAAAGGCGAATCCATTATCGCTTATATGCAATGCAGGTCCGGCAGCATTCGCGCAGTTATGCGCTGCGTCCGTGCTGCGTCTGGAAGAATTTCAAGGGCAGCTTGGGTATACAACATCCACGTCCGTTGCTAGGCTTCATCAGTTTCATTTGATCACTCTGGAGGAAACGGTTTTGTTGATCCGTTCTGTTCTGTGTATTGCGATGATGGCATTCGCGTTTCCGGCTGTTGCTCAGGAGGCGAAAGGCAACGAGGTGGCAATTTACTACTCGCCTCAGGATGATCTCGAGAAACAGGATGTTGCGCTGATTGCCAAGGCACACAAAACGATAGATTTTGCGGCAAATGCTCTCGTATCGCCGGCGATCGTGGAAGCGTTGGCGGAAGCGGCCAAGCGTGACGTTAAAATCCGCATCTATTTGGATCGCTCCAGATTGCGCGGCTTTCAGACTGTTCCAAACCGCAAATGGCTTGACCTGGCAAGATTGCGCAAGCCGGGAGTGGAAATACGCTTGAAAAGGCGCGGGGAGCGACAGCAGCTCAATTCGTATGCAATCGATGGCGAAATCCTTCGGACAGGATCAGCAACATTTTCACCCAACGAACTCAGGCGCTATGATAATGATCTGGTTATCATTCGATCGGAAAAACATGCCAGCCGCTTTACGAGTGTCTTCGATGAGATGTGGGGACGCCGCACCAATGGCAGGTTTTGAGGAGAGAAATCATATTTAATTATCATAGAAAAATGTGAATTAAATTTATTCGCGTTTATGTTTGATTATTCGGCTATAGAATCTTTGCAATCCGGTGTGGTTGCACAGCTTTTTTTATTGTGTTGCATCTCCGCTATCTCGGGCAGGTTTCCATGCAGTGAGCTGCTCTCCTTGTTGTCCGCCGCTAAAACAAGCTTAAATTAATAGCTTGATGTATTGCCGGAGCCTCGCAGGCAACTAGATGTGAGGCATGGAACGCTTCACCAACCGGTTACCCTGGTCAGAAATCGCGAGATTGTACGCGCTCAATCGCATAGAGGAGGGCGGCCAGGCACCCGTGCATTATAACATTGCTCCTCTGGACAAGGTTCTTTTTGTTCGTCTCGATCACAATCAGCAGCAAGCCATCGATGAAGGGCAATGGGGCCTCGTGTCGGGCATGACCGATGAGCTGCCCCAGACACCGCTTTCCGATGTAGCAGTTGAAGCAGCATTCGATGGCCTGATGTTTCGACAATCCTTTGCCGATAAGCGTTGTCTCATTCCCGCTGACGGTTATTACGAGTGGACAACGAGCGAAGATGGTGGAAAGGACCCTTGGTTCGTCCACCTGCAGAAATCTGCTTTCTCATTTGCAGGCATCTGGGCGGAAAACCGCCATTTAGGAATTCTGAGCTGTGCCGTTTTGACATTGCCGGCGGTAGAGCCTGTCAGCTGTATTTCCCCGCGCATGCCGGTAATTTTGAACCCGATGGCTTATGATGACTGGTTGAATCCCGCCACGGATGTCGGTGCGGCTATGGAACTTCTTGCCGATAATCTCAATAGAGAGCTGGAATTCTACCGGGTTGGCAGGCGGGTTAACTCCTCAAAATATCAAGAGAATGATGTGATTGATCCAGTTTAACGGATCATTTTGC